>Ga0307376_10002661_pt1 | contig 17270 bp, 18 predicted proteins | sample TR2MG_FD_202536 | JGI IMG/M metagenome (GOLD analysis project Ga0307376, IMG submission 202536) | Soil microbial communities from Risofladan, Vaasa, Finland - TR-2 | ecosystem: Environmental > Terrestrial > Soil > Coastal area > Acid sulfate soil | place: Finland: Risofladan, Vaasa | collected...
CCTGCTGCATCCTGATTGCGTCCGGCGCATGGTTAAATGCCTGCAGCAAGAACCCTGTACAGCTCTAGTCACCTCGCACCGTCAGGTGATCGATAAATACGGGAATGCCTTGCCGGACATAACGGCAACCAGGCGTCCGGTGCAGGAAGACAGTATCCTCGATGGGTTGTCGGTTGCGAATGCTGTACTGGAACGCAAAATAAACTTCATTGGCGAGCCAAGCACGACCATGTTTCGCAAGGAAGATCTGGTATCGATCCGGCCGGATCTGCTCAGTTTTGCCGGACGCAAGGTGCTGTGGAATTGTGATGTTGTAATGTGGCTTAACCTGCTCATCCAAGGGCATCTTATGTATTTGACCGATACCCTCAGCTATTTTAGGTACCATGAGGAGCAGGAGCAGCAACAGCCTGTAGCATGGCAAATAGGAATGGCAGCCTGGGAGCAATTACGTGAAGATGGCTTCAGAATAGGGCTCCTTAAAGAGGACCATCTTCCTGTTGATGATTTCGTGCAATTAGCTAAGTCACCAGGATTGTTCACTCGAAAGCGTGATGAGAAAATAGTCCATATAACTTTAGATATGATTGACGATAATCTCTTAAAACATCAGCAGTCCAACTCGCAGATTGCCAGAATAAACATACGTAGACACAACGCCTTTCAACTGCGGGTAAAGGACGGGGGGGGTATCGTGTAGCAGCATTCTCCAGACTCAGCTCCGGATGCATTGCTAAGCGTGCTGATTGCTCCTTTCAATCCGAAGTACTTTAAAGAATGCTCGCTCATAATCATCATGGAGCAACCTTTGTTTAATCCCAGTGCGGCGGAAATGATTTCTTAGCAAGCCATAGATAATTACTCTATTAACGAAAAAGCTGTCAGACCTATCGAAAATCTAGCAATATAGATAAACTGGGGCTGGATGCTTCGCATTATCCATATATTGGGACTGGTGGGTCTCCGGGTGACCTTATGCGGGACCTTCGGCCGATCCTACTGCCCCGTCGGTAATCCAACCAATTATTGTGCTTAGAACACCGAATGAAGGTCGATACTGCCGAATTACTCGTGTAATGCCTTTGCTCTTAGAGCCGCGTTCGCAGAGGGGTTAGGCTCGCGACACAGGAGCCATGCGGAAAAGAGGTCATATTTTGGTGGTCCAGGCTGAAAAATGGCCATCTTAGGGGGAGCCCCAGTTATTTTCCCCCTGGAGGCTGCCTGCGTCATCATGAATCCGACAGTGACAAGCCGTAATAAGCACTGATTGGTCAAAGAAAGATTGCGGCGGTTTCGGATTGCCTCCTCAAGAACACGAAGAGGCCCCTGGCGAGGGTGTACACGCCAGGGTTTAACCGGACTAATAGGTTAAGGTACCATCAACCGTATCGGAAGAGAAGTCGCGCGGGTGATCTCTGACCAACCCGACCGGGCCACAGGCTGCGCTGATCGAAGTATGGCTCCCACTTGGTCAGCCACTAGGCCAGAATCTTGTTAGCCTCAGGAGCCTTCTGAGCGTTGGCGCCTTTATCCCCGGTCAGGGGACCGCTGGCTTATTTTCGTAACACAGCGTGAAAAGCGCTCACCGCAACTAGGGTATCAGCACGCGGGTACCCTGCCAGTAATTCACGTCTGCTTCACCCATTTCCGGGGTCAGAAGCCGCTCCTCGGCCCGGGCCGTCCAGCAGAGCCCCACCGTGCCAGCCGCCAACGCCACCAGCCAAAACATCGGGCCGTCCATGAGGAAACTCCCCAGCACAGTCAACAAGAGGCCGGAATCGATCGGGTGCCTGACAAGACGGTAGGGACCGGTATCCACCACTCGTAAATTACCGAAATCATGAACACTTTACCATTTTTTGTGGTCTTTATAACGATACCTCGAACTTGTATCCCTTGCCCCAGACCGTCTTCAGATAAGACCGGCCGCTGTCCGTCTTCAACTTTTCGCGCAGGCGCCGGACGTGCGTGTCCACGGTGCGCCCGTCCCCGGTGTAGCTGTAATCCCAGACTTTTTCCAGCAGTTCGTCCCGGGTGAAGACCTGGCGCGGGCGGGAGGCCAGAAACCATAAAAGCTCAAACTCTTTGGGGGCCAGGGGGACTTCCCGGCCCGATACCTCCACCCGGTTGGCCCGATAGTCAATAACCAGTTCGGGATAGAAGAGGACCTGGGAACTGCCGGCGGCGCTGTTTTCCGTGCGCCGCAGGACCGCCTTGATGCGGGCTACCAGTTCCCGCGGGGAAAAGGGCTTGGCCACGTAATCGTCCGCCCCGAGTTCCAGCCCCAGTACCCGGTCAAACTCATCTCCCTTGGCCGTAAGCATGATAACCGGCAGGTTGGAGAACGTCCTGATCTCCCGGCAAACGGCCCAGCCGTCCAGGCCGGGCAGCATCAGATCAAGGAGAACCAGGCGGATGCTACCGGCCCGGACCCGGTCCAGCGCCTGCCGGCCGTCCCGGGTCACCTCCACCAGGAACCCCTCGCTCTCAAGGTACATCCGTACCAGTTCGCCCACGGCCTCTTCGTCGTCCACGACCAGTATGCTGTCCACGGGCGTTCTCCCTTCACCGCCAGGTCTGCTCCCCCGTTACGTCACGGGTTCTACCGGAGGCCGCCCCTACCGGCCTCCGGCGCCGGCATTCCGTTCAGGATGCCGGTCTTTGCAGGTGGCCTCCAATTTGTTCCACTGATCGGGGGTCAGGATGGTCTGCAGTTTCTGCCTGGCCTGCAAGCGATTATTCTTCATCTGGCTGTGCAGATCCTGCAACTCCTTGACTTTGGCGTTCACCGCCGCCTGGTCCACCTTGTTTTGCAGCTTTAGCTGGCTGAGGGCAAACTTGGTGTCCATAATTTGGCTGCGTAGGTTCCGGGTTTGATTGTACGTGCTTTGCCGCATTTCCCTGATTTGCGTGAGCTGCTGGTCGCTCAGTCCCAGGGAAGTTAGGGGACATGGTCCGGTCTCACCGCCGGCCTCGGCCCGGTGGCCGACGTTCCATAACCCCGCAGCCGGGGCCGCCTGCACCACACCAAAAAGCAGGATCACAGCGCACACCAGGATTCCGGCACTCTTGAACTTCCTCATCCGTTGCACCTCCGGGTATTTTTGGGAGACAGTCCGTCTTTCTCCCGTTCTAGTATACCCGGAGTGCCTTACCATATTTAGAATATGCCATATTTTTAGTATACCTGGCGTATATTGCTATATTGTTAACAAATCATGGACAAAGAGAAAACTCCGTTCAGCAACGCCAGTGCCGGCCCGGAGTTTTCTCCTCTCCCGGAGTCCGCCCCCCTGTTTCGCCCCCTGCTCTCAGGCGGGCAGGAGGGCGTTGAACAGGTAGCCGATTATAATGATGGATACCGCTACGATACCCACGAACCAAGCGATCAGTTTGGGTTTGATCACCTTGCGCAGGATGATCAACTCCGGGGTGGAGATGGACACGATGGACATCATGAAGGCCAGCACGGTACCCATGGGCATACCCTTGCCCACCAGGGCCTGCACGATGGGGATGGTGCCGGCTGCGTTGGAATAAAGGGGGATGCCGATGAGCACGGCGATAGGTACGGCCCAGGGGTTGCCCCGCCCGGCGAACCGGACCACTAGGTCAACCGGGGCGTAGCCGTGAATCCAGGCCCCCAGCCCGACGCCCAGCAGGATAAACAGCCAGATGCGGCGGAAGATATCCGCCGTATAGGACCAGGCATAGGCCAAGCGGTCCCGCCAGACGATGCCGGCCTCGGCTGCAGTCGCCGACTGTCCCATCCTGATCTCGTAGACGTAAGCCTCCACTTCCTTTTCCAGGTGCAGCCGGCCGATGATCACGCCGCCCAGGATGGCCAAGACCACCCCGGTACTAATATAGATCAGGGAGATCTGCCAACCGAACAGCGCCCACAGCATCACCAGCGCCACCTCGTTGACCGTCGGGGAAGATATAAGGAAGGAAAAGGTTACGCCGAGCGGCAGCCCGGACTCCACAAAGCCGATGAAAAGGGGCACCGCCGAGCAGGAACAAAAGGGGGTAACGATTCCCAGGAGGGCCGCCAGCACATTACCGACAAATTCCCGCTTCTGCCCCAAAAGCCGCCGGGCGCGTTCCGGGGGGAAGAAGCTGCGGATGACGGCCACGGCAAAGACGATCACCATGAGCAGCAAGTATATTTTGACGATATCGCCCACGAAAAAGGACAGGGCGTCGCCCAGCCGGGTGCCGTGGGCGACCCCGAAAAGCCGGTATACCAGATAGTTAGCGAAAAGCGTGGTCATGGCACTCTCTCCCCCAGTAAAATCAAGCTCCCTGCAGCAACTTCTTAACTTCTTCCTTCCCCGGCACTCGTCCGGATAGGACCACCCGGCCGTTGACCACCAGGGCCGGCGTACTCATGACCCCGAAGGACATGATTGCAGCCAGATCCTCCACTTTCTCCACGACGGCCGCCAGCCCCAGTTCCCGGACGGTCTCCGTAACCGTACCGTACAACCGCTGGCAATTCTTGCACCCGGTGCCCAGCACCTTTACCTTCACCATGTCTCCCCCCTACTTTAGTGTATGATGATATTGTAATATATTTTTAGAGCGAAAACAATCCCTTGCGAAAAAAAGCCGGAAATACGGACAGGCTGATCACCGGCAGCCGGTCACGGCCATCGGGCCGGCCCACCCGTATCCACGGGGAAGTGAGCCTTAGCCTTGGGCCACTTTTTGCCAAGGTATAAAATGCTAAGCCGTTGTCTAAACTACGGAAAACATTTAAGGGGGTTAAGGCTATTCATACCGCAAGCCATCTACAGGAGGCATTGCACCAAAAAGAACAGGCGCTGATACAGTATGTAAGATACATGAGGGAAGCCCAGGATAGCGGCAACCAACAAATGGCTTCTCTTTTTGCAGATTTGGCCAAGGCGGAAGAAAAGCATATTACAGTAATAAGAGATCAAGTAGCAAATATATCAGGCGACAAGGACATGCTGAATAAATATCAGGACGTTAATCAATATAACTCGCAACATTCCACATACGGAGTTGTACCGGAACAACAGCTATAATCCAAACGACAATTCCCTGCGATCCACGAACCGGCATCGCCCTGGCTGCCGTCACAGCAGCCAGGGTATCAACCTGCGCGTGCGAGACCGGTAATTCACGTATTCCTCGCCCAGCTCCGTGGTCAGAAGCCGCTCCTCGGCCCGGATCTTCCACCCGAAGATCACCACGACCACCACCAATATGCCCAGCCATAAGGTTGAGCCGGCCATCAGAAAAGTGCCTAAAAGAGCCAGCAGTATTCCGGAGTAAATGGGGTGCCTGACCAGGCGGTAAGGGCCGGTATCCACCACCCGGTGCCCTTCGCGCAAGACCGCAGCCGAGCTCCAGAAGCTGCCCAGGTAATACCGCGCCCAGACGGCCAGGCCCAAGCCCAGCACTTCCAGCAGGAAACCCGCCGCCATCAGGGATGAATAGCCGGGCCACAAGGCTCTGGCCTGGAGGTAGCTTGGAAAGTGAGGCCCGAAATAGACGAGAGCAACCAAAATGACTACCAGCCGTATGGTGGGGCTTATTCCCCCGTCCCCCTTGACCACGGCCCGCTGCCGGGTGGTGATCAACCCCCAGACGAGCCAGAGCACCCAGAAGGCCGGCCAGATCCAGCTGGACGCCACGTATAAATCATGCACACCAAAGATCCCCCACAAGTCGCCGACAGTACCCATGGAAGGCCCCCCTCCTTCTCTATTTTACCTACGGCACGGCCTCGCATCCACCCGGTCAGGAAACATGGCACGGAGATCGAGTAGCGTCATTTGACCACAGCACAAGCAAAGTGCGCATTCTCACTCGCGTGATAGTGATTGGCACTTCCCTGGAAATAGCGTCCTTCGATGTCGGACGGGCTCAAGTCCTCATGGAGACGCAGGCCTAAACAGGTAAGATCCGGGGCAAGCGTAAACGAGTCAAAGCCCGTTATCAGCGGCTCGCCTATCCGGCGCGTTGCCTCCCGCACATATCGCAGCCGTTTGGTAGCTTTCTTGCTGATAAGGGCGCCGGTGTCCAAGTAGTCGAAAATGACCATGCTTCCCGCGGGAGAGACTGAGGCGACGGCCCGCAACGTGGTGAACACCGCCTCGCGAGGCAGGTACATGGTTACGCCCAGCCAGCTGAAAAAGCTCGGAACCTGCGGGTCATAAGATGACCGCACCAGCGCCTCGGCCAGGCCCTCCTGCGTAAAATCCACCGGAACGAAGTGCAGCTCTACCGGGATTTCCCAGCCCAGCTCGGCGAGGCAACGGCGCTTAAGGGCTTGCGTTGCGGGATGGTCGACCTCGAAAACCTGGAGCCGTCCCAGCATATCCGGACGCCTGAAAGCAAAGGTATCCAGCCCCGCCCCCAGGATTACATACTGCCGTACTCCCTGCCGGACAGCATCCTCAAGGCTGTCTTCCGTATACCGCGCGCGACTGATGACAAGGGATGTCGCCGCCCAGTCCCGCATCCACCAGGCGAGGGCGGTCTCCTGGTCCGGGCAGGAGGCGGCCCGTTCCGGGTCAAGCAGCAGAAGTTTTCTCGCCCGCCGTTGTTCAACGGAGGCACGGAACCCCTCAGGAAGTAAACTGTAGGCCATAAAGTCGTTAAAGGCCTTGGGCTCATCGTGCCTGGCATGGTAACCGCGGGCGTAGACGGCCCCCAGGGCGGTGCGGCTGAATCGGCTCTCTTCCATCGTTCTTCTCCCGGGTTAATTCTCTTTGACTTAATTATAGAGCATTTTCCTTGGCCAAACCACCGTAAAACCGGTCAAAGCAACCAGGGTATCAGCATGCGGGTACGCTGCCGGTAGCTCACGTATTCCTCGCCCAACTCCGTGGTCAGGAGACGCTCCTCGGACCAGGCCTTCCACCACATCCCCAACGCACCGGCTGTCAACGCCACCAGCCAAAACGTGGCGCCCTCCATGAGGAAACTGCCCACCAGAGCCAACAAGATGCCGGAATAGATCGGGTGCCTGACCAGGCGGTAGGGGCCGGTGTCCACCACTTTGTGCCCCTCGCGCAGAACCACCGATCCACTCCAGAAGCTGCCGAGGTAGTAGCGCGCCCAGACGGCCACGGCCAGACCCAGCAGTTCCAGCAGCAAACCCGCAATGACCGTGGTAAGGTTGCCGGGCCACAGGGCCGACCCCAGAAAATGGGTAAGGAAATAGCGCCTGAATAAGATGACCGCCAGGACGATTGCCCACACCGGGAGTGTGCCTCCCCGCTGCCCCTTGACCACCCGCCGCTGCCGGGTGGTGATCATGCCCCAGACCAGCCAGAGCACCCAGAAGGCTAACCATAACCCACTGGACACCAGGTACAAATCCCGTATCACGTTAACCCCGTAAAAACTACTCATAACAGTACCTCCCCTCACCGCCCTATTTTACCCGCCCCGCCGATTCCCCACATCTACCGCCGGGATGAAATATTACGTCGCTTCATCTTCCTCCGGACATAGAAAAAGGGCCCGATATTCGCGCCCTCCGCCAGCCGGCTCTTTCAGGTTTGTTGGCCCTCAGATCTAACGCTTCCCGTTCCGGCCGGGACGGACCAGGCCCTTTTCGTAGGCGGAGATCACCACCTGGCTGCGGTCTTCCAGCCCCAGCTTGCCAAAAATGTTCCGTAAATGGGTCTTGACGGTCCCTTCCCCGATATACAGTTCCCGGGCTATTTCTTCGTTCTTCAAGCCCCGGGCCACCAGGCGGACCACTTCCGTTTCCCGTTCGGTCAGCCCGCCACCCGTTTCGTACTCCTGCCCCCGGACCAGATTGGAGAGTATATCGGCGGCGGAAACAGACTGGAGCAAAGCTTCGCCCCGGCACACTCCCCGGATGGCCCGCACCATTTCTCCGGCCGGCGTATCCTTCAAAAGGTAGCCCGCCGCCCCGGAACGCAGGCTGTCTCGCACATAGGGCTCGAAGTCGAAGGTCGTCAGGATGATCACCCGGCACCGGGGCAGGAAGCCATGGATGCGGGAGCAAGCCTCCACCCCATCCATGACGGGCATCTGCACGTCCATGAGCACAACGTCCGGCTCCAGTGCCAGGGCAAGATCCACTGCCTCCCGGCCGTCGGCGGCCTCCCCCACTACAGTAAGATCCTCCTCGGAGTTAAGGATGATGGCCAGGCCCTGGCGCAACAGGGTCTGGTCGTCGACGAGCAGGATACGGATCACCGGCCCTCCACCCCTTCCGCTTCCTTCGGATCCGCCGGCACCAGAGGCAGCACCGCTTCAACCCGAAACCTTCCCCCGGGTACAAAGCCGTAATGCAGGGTTCCCCCCAGGTGGACGCACCGGTCGACCATGCCCCGCAGGCCGAAGCCGGGTGTAACAATGGGCGGCTTATCCCGCTCCGACCCCGCATCTTTCCCGGCATCGCAACCCTCCGGCGCGCCGTCGTTTTCCACGGTCAGGATAACCTTTCCCTTTTCCACGGTTAGATCTACCGCCACGTATGAGGAGTCGCTGTGACGCCGGGAGTTGGTCAGGGATTCCTGCAGGATGCGAAAGAGTGCCGGGGAAAGGCAGGGGTCTAAGGCAACAGGACCATTGGTTGAAAACCGGCCGGCAACCCCGGTTCTTTCGGCAAATTCACTAACCAGCGCCCGCAGCGCCATGATCCCGGCTTCCCCCGGTGTTTCTCCGGCCATGGTCCGCACCACCTGGCGCACTTCCGCCAGGCTCTGCCGCGACAATTCTTCCAGGGTGTCCAACTGCTCGGCGGCCCGGGAAACCTGGCCGGGCAGCAGGCGCTTCACCGCCTGCAACTGCACCACCAACACCGTCAGGGTATGCCCCAGAATTCGTGCAGTTCCCGGGCGATGCGGTTTCTCTCCTCCACCGCGGCCAGGGTCACCGTCCGTTCGGCGGCCGCCTGGAGTTCGGCGTGGGCATCGTGCAGGCGCAGGTGGGCCGCTTCCAACTCCCGCAGGTAACGCTGCTCCCGGAGGCGGGATTCCCGCCGCAGGCGCGCCAGGCTGAACGCCGCGAAGATGCCGGCCATGGCCAGGATTCTCAGCCCCAGATCGGGGAGCAACCGGCCGGACTGCAGGTCGACGAGGAAAGCCACGCCCATGACCAGCAGCACGGCTGCCAACGCAAAGGTCACCGGGAAATCCATACCGCCGGCTAAACCAACGGCCAGGAACAACTGCGTCCAGGGGTCCCTGGGTGGGACCAGGACCCAGTTCAAGTAAGCGCCGGCAGCGGCTGCACACAGGGACGCAAAGGGCAGGACCCACCCCCGGCGGGTGCCCCGCCGGCTGGTCGGGTAGCGGTACAGCGGCACCAGAAAAGCCGCCGCGACCATCCCTGTGAAAACCATCCGCCCAACCGGCAGGCCGTGGATCTGGACGAAGAATTTCCAGAGTACGACAGCCGCGGCAAACAGCCTCCACATAGGCCCTCTTAACGCCTCGTACTTGCCCAGCCATTCGTCTCTGTTCCACATCGTCATGCTGCCCGGCGTGGTCAGCCCGCAACCTTATCCAGCACGCCCCGCAAAACGGTGTCCACTTCCCGGGCCAGGCCGGGAAAGACCTTGGAACCGGGGAAGAGGCCGGCAAACATCTCCGGCCGGACGAAACCCACTGTGGTATGATCCCCGTCCTGATAAACCACTACCTTGCAGGGCAAAAAGTAGCTGATCATCACGTCGTCCTCCAGGGCCTCTTTGGCCTTGGCGGGCTGACACACCTCCAGAATGCGCACCGGGCGGCTGAGTTCCAAGCCTTTCTCTTTCAGTTTGGCCTGTACATCCAAGGCCCACAGAACGCCGAAGCCAACCTCCTTGAGACGGTCGGTTACCGCCTGCACCGCTTCCTCTACGCCCAGGGAAGTGTTCACCGCGTAGTTGAATTCCATGGTCTCCCAGCTCCCTTTTCTTTTTCCCGCCCTCTGGCTGCAATACCAATAGTATACCGCAAGAAAACCCGTTGACAATATTCCCGCTTTGGGGAAATTCTCCGGACGGGTGGGGGGCCCAAAAGGAGATTGTCCCGGGCGGTTCAACATGCCGTCAGCGTGGTTTAAAGCAAAAAGACCGGCGCCAAAAGGTCCTCCACTACGGGAGGCAGCCGGTCCCCACATTCACCCGGTCGTCATCCGCCCAGCTCCGGGTGTCTTTCCCCCTGTTTGGCCACCCGCCAGAGCGGTACGGCCACCACCAGGGCCACCACCAGGTTGGCCAGGGCGTAACCTATCCCTATGCCGGTAAGTCCCGCCCGCTCCATAAGCACGTAAGCCATGATGATGGTCAGGGCCGATGTGACAAAGGACTGCAGGATAATCAGCCGCACTTTCTTCCTGACCTGGTTTACCGTGATGTAGAAAGCGCTTATGGTACCGGGCAAGTTTTCTACCAGCAGCCAGAACAGTACGTCCCGGCCGTGAGCAGCGTAGGCAGGGCCGAACACTCCCAGAAGCCACCCGGAGATTAGTTCCGTTATCCCGATCCCGGCAAATAGCAGCAACATGGTCAGCCACAATGACCTCTTGAGGTGGCGGGCCAGGCGCTGAGGATTATGTGATGCTTCGGCAAAGAGGGATGTGGAAACAGAGTTCGGTATCGTCCCTATCACACTCGCGATCAGCCAGGGAATATAAAAGTAGGCGGCGTTGGCCGCGCCAAGTATGTCCAACACCATGATCGGAAAGATGAAACCTATGGCGTTGGTAAAAAGATTGGCCAGGTAATTACTGAACGAAAACGGTATGACCTTTCTGAGCAACTGCTTTTCGACATGCGCGCTCAGACGGAAGCCGGGATAGACCACGGGTACGAACCATAGAAAAGCTATAGCCATAGCGATGAATGCCGCCAGGCCGAAACTGAAAAAGATGCCGTAGCCGCCCAGCCCGATAAAGATTATGAAAGGTAAGGGTATCCTGACCAGGCTTCCGATCACGTTCTTTATAAAGATGAACTTACAACTTCTCTGGGCGATAAACGCGGAGTCCATCAGCCCGGACACTGTGGACAGGACGGAGGTCAGGACAAACCCCGCGGCCAGAAGCCAGCTTCTTTGCATGGCCAGGAGGGCCGGCGACCATGCGCCGACCCCGGCCAGGTAAATCAGGGAGCCCAACGTCGTGGTAACGGCGGCCACGACAAACACGCTGTTGACGAGCTGCCAGGCCCTTTCCTTTATTTCCGGCACGAAACGTACCATGCCCGTACCAAGGCTCAAATTGGCCAAAGTGGATATCAGCCCGCTGGCCGCAGTCAGAACAGAACCTATGCCGACTATGTCCGGAGCAAACTTTCGCGCCATGAGAACCATAAATACAAACCCCAGAACGGAGCCGACCGCGTTATTTAAGATTAGATAAAAGGCGTTGCTGTATAACGAGGAGTATATCAGCCTGTTAAGAGTAGTCAAACTAAAGTTGTATGCTCTTATGCTGAAACTTTTCGATTCTGCCAAGGACAATATCCCTCTTTGTCCAACCGCCGGTTTAAAACCTCGCCCGGGGACAGGTCTCCGGGCGTGTTACCGATCGTCCGTTCCGCTACCAGCGTAGCACAATATACGGAATTCCTCAACCTGCCAATGGCCGGCCACCCTCACATATTCTGCCCGCCGGGCGGAGAACGGAAGACATGGGCTTAAAGAAGCCTGGCCAGCCCTGCCGGCAGGATTTTCGTCATTTTCCGGCGAAAGGAGCCAACAGCGTACACTAAAGTATAAGCAGAGGTGTGGGGAGCCGATGAAAAAAACTCCTGCCCCGGAAAACACCATCTTTGCCCTGGATATCGGTACCCGCACGGTGATTGGCCTGGTGGGGGTGCCCAAGAGCGGCAAACTCGGCATCGTGGCCCAACACCTGGTGGAACACGAACGGCGCACCATGCTGGACGGACAGATTCACGACATTCCGGGCGTTGCCGGCGCGGTGCGGGAGGTCGTTCACCACCTCGAGGAGAAGACCGGCTTCGGCCTCCAGCGGGTGGCCATCGCGGCCGCCGGACGGTCCCTCATAACCGGCCGGGGCCGGGCCGAACAAAACACGGAGGGGCGGCGGGCCGATTGGCCGGAAGTGGAAGCCCTGACGATGGCCGCCGTCAGACAGGCCCACCGGGAGGTGGAGACCCATACGCCCGGTCTTACCTGTGTGGGCCACAGCGTCCTTTCCTACTATCTGGACGGCTATTCCATCAACAACCTGGTCGGGCACCGGGGCCAGAGCATGGCGGCGGAGGTACTGGCCACCTTCCTTCCCGATTCGGTGGTCAACAGCCTGTACGCCGTCCTGGAAATAGTCGGGCTGGAGCCCTTCTTTCTCACCCTCGAGCCTATCGCCGCCATCGAGGCAGCCATTCCGGAAAACTACCGGCTCCTCAACCTGGCCCTGGTGGATATCGGGGCCGGCACCGCCGATATTGCGGTTACCAAAGACGGCATCATCACCGCCTATGACATGGTCCCTCTGGCCGGCGACGAAATCACGGAAGCCATTATGCAGGCCTGCCTAGTGGATTTTGACACCGCCGAGCGCATGAAAAGGGACATGGGGTCCCGGGAAGAAATATCGTTTACCGACATCACCGGCGCGAGCGCCAGTATCAGCCGCACCCAACTGCTCGACGTCCTGGACCCGGTCCTGGACAACCTGGCCGGGGCCATCGCTGGACACATCCGCTCTGCCAACGCCGGCAACCCTCCCCGTTCCGTCTTCCTGGTGGGGGGCGGCGGTCAGGTGCCGGAATTCCCCCAAAAGCTGGCCGGACGCCTCGACCTCGACCCCGGACGGGTAGTGCTGCGCAACCGCGAAAACTGCCTCCAGTTGGAAGGCGCTCCGGCAGGGACCGTAGCGGGGCCTGACGGGGTCACCGTGGCCGGCATTGCCCTGGTCGCCCTGCGTCAGATGGGACGGGACTTCATCCAGGTCTTGGTCAACGGCCGGGAACACCGCCTTTTCAACACCGGTGATTTCACCGTGGCCAGCGTCCTGGGCCTGACCGATTACGATCCCCGCCGGTTGCTGGGCTACGACGGCCCGGACCTGCACTGTACACTCAACGGCAGGCCGGTTGTGGTGCCCGGCGAGTTGGCCACCCCGGCCGGCATCTGGGTCAACGATGTGCCGGCCAATCTGAAAACCAGGGTCGTGACCGGAGACCGTCTGGTGATCCAGGCGGCCCGGGACGGTGCCGCCGCCTGGTCCACGGTGGCCGGGCTCTGCCCCGCCGCCGGGGCGGAGGGAACCGTCTGTCTGGTCAACGGCGATCCCGCCACCCCGGACAGGCCGGTGGCGGAGGGAGATGTCCTGGAAGTACGGGTCACCGCGCCGCCTTCTGTCCAACCGTCCTGGGAAGGCCCGGATCCTGGCCCGGAGAACACCCCGGCCAGCACGGTAATAGTGAGGGTCAACGGCCAACCGGTCCACCTGGCCGGCAAACCGGAATACCTACTGGTGGATATTTTCAGCCAGGTGAACATAGACTTGAGCCGGGTCAAGCCACCCATCGTGATAACCATAAACGGCCGGAACGCCGGCTTTACCGACCCCCTCGCCGAAGGCGACGCCATTTCCCTGACCTGGGGGGACGGGGCAAATGGAACCAATTTTACGAGCGGAGAGTGACCTACGTCACGTCCGTCCCTGCTCCTTTCCGGTATAATCCTGGTGGGCTGGTAAAACCAGCCGCGATAAACCGGAGGGAGGACATACCATGTTTTGTAACCAGTGTGAACAGACCGCCGGCGGCACCGGCTGCACCAAGGTAGGGGTTTGCGGCAAGAATGAAGACATCGCCAGCCTGATGGACACCCTTATTTTCGGTCTGAAGGGAGTTGCCGCTTACGCCTTTCACGCCCGCGAACTGGGCGCCCGGGACGAGGAAGTCGACGCCTTTATGCACGAGGCCCTCTTCACCACTCTCACCAACGTCAATTTCGACTTGAACCGCATGGTCGGCCTGGTGCTCAAATGCGGGGAAATGAACCTCAGGGTCATGGAACTCCTGGACAAGGCCCACTTGGCCCATTTCGGCCAGCCGGTTCCCACCGCCGTCTCCACCGGGACCAAAAAGGGCCCCGGCATCGTTATCACCGGGCACGACCTTCTGGACCTTGAGGAACTGCTCAAGCAGACGGAAGGCACAGGGGTGAACGTTTACACCCACGGCGAAATGCTGCCGGCCCACGCCTACCCGGCATTGCACAAGTTCCCCCATCTGGCCGGAAACTACGGTGGGGCCTGGCAAAACCAGAAGAAGGAGTTCGACGAGTTCCCCGGAGCCATCCTGGGTACCACCAACTGCGTCCTGCTGCCCAAGGATTCCTACCGGGACCGCATGTTTACCTGCGGCATAGCGGCCTTAGCCGGCGTAACCCACATCCAGGGCCGCGACTTCCGCCCGGTCATCGAAAAGGCCCTGGCCCGTCCTTCTTTACCGGAAGCACCGGGAGGCACCCTCACCACCGGCTTCCACCACAACGCAATTCTGGGTCTGGCGGATAAAATCGTGGCCGCGGTCAAGGCCGGCAAGATCAGGCACTTCTTCCTGATCGGCGGCTGCGACGGAGCCCGGCCGACCCGCAACTACTTCAACGAACTGGCCGAGAAGGTACCACGGGACTGCGTCATCCTGACCCTGGCCTGCGGCAAATACCGCTTCAACCACCTTGACTTCGGCGACATAGACGGCATTCCCCGCCTCATCGACATCGGCCAGTGTAATAACGCTTACTCGGCCATCCAGGTGGCCCTGGCCCTGGCCGGTGTCTTCAACTGCGGGGTCAACGACCTGCCGCTTTCCATGGTTCTCTCCTGGTTCGAGCAAAAGGCGGTAGCCATCCTGCTTACCCTGCTCCACCTGGGGGTCAAAAACATCCGTATCGGCCCCACGGCCCCGGCCTTCCTCACACCGAACGTGTTGGCCGTCCTGCAGCAAAATTACAATTTGCAGCTCATCACCACACCGGAGCAGGATTTACAGGCGATGCTGGGTTAGCCGGCACCGGTCTTCAGACCCCTGGGGGGCGCCTTACGGCGCCCCCCAACCTTTTTACAGGCAGGGTAGCGCCGGAATGGTTCCCGCTTGCCCTATGAAGGATTTCGCCCGGCAGCCGACATTAGAGGCAAAATCCTAGCGATCAACGGAACGTTAGAGGGGGGATTAAGAGCATACTGTTTCCCACCGCCAAACCCGATTGCACCGGTCCGGCCTCTTCCAGGGAGCTGGACGAAGCCGTTTTTGCCGCCGCCGTCGGTTCTTTTGCCGAGGCCCAGGGCGAGAGATCCATGCTGCGCATTCAGTATCCAGCACCGCTGAGCAACAGGCCCATGCCACTTATTCTCTGGCCGATGCCAGCCACAGCGAAGAGATCCGCCACGCCCCCCCTGGAAATCAAAGAAACCTTCGGCCGTTGGTACGGGTCAGAGGGGAGGAAAGCGCGAGTCCACCCGGCAGCCTAAACCTGAATCATAATTTTCAGTATTTTACGAAATCAGCCGATATAACTATTGATGTCCGTTCTCTCAAAAGCATCAGACTAATGGAACGAGGTGGAAAATTTGTCCGACAATGCTCCGGAGGTGGAAAGAGTCTTAGGGTGCATGACTTATCTCAGGCAATTGTGCGGGGAAGAAGCAGCTATAGCCGTAAGTGATTTAGAGAAATACATTTTCCACGAAAACGGGAAAACTCTTAAGCTGAGTGTCAGGCCGGGGGAACCCATCAAACAGGGCGGCATAGTAGATCTCGTAATTCATAAGGGCGAGACGGTCACAAAAAGGATACCGCGGGAGGTTATGGGTGTCCCCTACATCGGCAAGGCTGTGCCGATCATGGAAGACGGCCGGGTGGTGGGTGCAATAGCCTCGTCACAGCCTGTGGAAGTAGAAGAACAACTGAACCGGATGGCCCAAAAAATGAGTTTATCCGTAGAGGCGGTCTCCACGGGTTCCTCCGGATTCGCCGCCTCGGCCGAGGAACTGGCCGCCACTTCGGCCGAACTGGCCGCCAACACCGGGAAGATCACGGATGATGTCAAGGACATGGATGCCATCATCAGCCTGATCATGGAAATCGCCTCCCAGACCCACCTTCTGGGTTTGAACGCCGCAATTGAAGCCGCCCGGGCCGGCGATATGGGCCGCGGTTTCAACGTTGTGGCCGATGAAATCCGTAAGCTGGCAGCGCGTACCCAGTCCTCGGCCAAAGAAGTCACCGCGAAACTGGGCCGCATCAAAAACAATATCCAGACCTTAAACGAGCACGTTCTCCAGGTTTCTGCCGTTTCCCAGGAGCAGGCCGCCACCTCGGAGGAAATCACCTCCAGCATCCAGGACCTGACACCCATTGCTAAAGAATTGATCACCGTCTCCGAAAAACTGCTGGGGTAAACAACCGGCCCGGTAAGATACGGGCGACAACCCCGGTCAGCCTAACTCCGGGCGAAAAGGTCTTGCGTCAGAGTTCATCGCCGGCTGACAGCCATCTATGAGAGCGGGTTCCAATTGCAGCTCAACACGACACCGGAACAAGATTTAGAGGCGATGCTGGGCTAACCGGCACCGGTTTAGAAAGCCGGGTCAGACCGGTTCCCGCTTGCCTCTAAGTATTCTGCGCGGCAGCCTAAATACTTAGAGGCAACCATCCGTAGCTATCCACCTGAACATTCAAGAAGGAACGGAAAACATGCTTTTTTCCACCGCTAAACCCGACCGCACCGATCCGGTCTCTTCCAGGGAGCTGGACGAAGCCGTTTTTGCCACCGCCATCGGTGCCTTGAACGCGCCTTCGGCCGTTGGTACGAGGCGGAGGCCAAGGAAATTCCGGGCCACCTGCCGCCCTTCCAGGCCCTTGGACGTACCCCACCGCGGGGTGCGCGAGAGTTCGGGCCCGTTGAACAAAGGATCACCCCCGAAGACATGACCGCGCTGGTCAAGTCTTCGCTTCCCTGGCCCCTAGCTTGGTCACCCTTAAGGAGAGCGTTGGCGATAAGACCGGTTGTATCCCGTCTGGGGCAATTTTTCATGCAGTAATATTCTATGTTAACTCGAACTTATTGGACGGAGGGATGGATATGTTGATTGAGGATGTTGCAGCTCTAGCCCCTGTAATTCAAGAATTATTCAATGACATTTGCTCGGTTTATGTGACCGATGAAGAAAAAGTCCATGCCGCGATCAATCATCCCCAATTGGACCTCGGGGTTAAAGTTGGAATGCCTATGTCGACTTTGGAGAAGACGTTGTCCTATCGCGTTCTCAAGGAGCGCAAG
>Ga0307376_10002662_pt1 | contig 17260 bp, 19 predicted proteins | sample TR2MG_FD_202536 | JGI IMG/M metagenome (GOLD analysis project Ga0307376, IMG submission 202536) | Soil microbial communities from Risofladan, Vaasa, Finland - TR-2 | ecosystem: Environmental > Terrestrial > Soil > Coastal area > Acid sulfate soil | place: Finland: Risofladan, Vaasa | collected...
TCCACACCCGATCGAGTTCGAGCTCCCCAGCCGGGAGCATCGGGATGCCCCGCACATTGCAGAGCGCAGCGAGTGTCAGCATCACCCCTCCCACTTCCCGAGCCGGGTCACCCACAGGTCGGCCGAATACATAGTCGACGAGTTCGTGCGCCGCGCTGGCAGTGCATCCGCATGCCTGGACCAACTCGATGGCTTCTTCCAGAAAACGGTGAGCCCGCTCCGGCCCATTCGTCGCTTCTCCAGATCCCAGGCATGCGCGTATCCAGGTGTCCACGCGAGACTCATAGGTTGTCTCGGAAGCCTCCTGTTCCCCTGGTACATAGGTTGGCTCGCCGTGATCCCACAGGAAGGCGCAGTATCCAGCCACGTCGCGCGGGTCCCCTTTGGCCAAGTGGGCACGCAAATGGGCGCGGCACTCGGGGAGCCAGTCACGTCTGCGCCACTCGTCGGAATATCCGTACTTGCGTTCGGCCTGCGCCAATTTGCCAGCAAGGGCAACCGAGAATCGTCGAACGAGATCCGCGGTTGCCGGGTTGAGCGTTTTGATGACCTCCTTGAGGTCTGCGGTGACACCGGTACCCGGTGCAGATTGGTTTGTGGCGGCGATCCAGCCTTGAAACGCTCCCCGCGTTTCGGGTTTGGCGTACTCATGCCCGAAGCCTGGCGTTCGCGACAGCGCGAACTTAGCGCTGGGCCAGCCTGCATGCCGCATGTCCGCCTCAAAGAGTGCGCGTCTCTGTTCGAGACGGTCTTGAAGGGCCGGTTGATTCTGACTCGCGTCAGTTTGCTCACCATTCATACGTGCTCCACGATACGTCGGTTTGACGTCGCAAAGCCTACCCACAGCAACACTCGCAGTTGGTCACCAAAGTCGACATAAACGGGGTTGTCTTGCACAAATGCATGCGCACACGCTCAAGATCGCAAACGCAATGCTGTCTCGACAACCAGGCGCCGCGCCTTGAATATCTGCTCACTGAGCGCGGGGACACAATCCCGATCGACGCGGATCCCGTACTCGTAGATGCGCACATCCCAGGTGGACAGAAGAGTTTGGCTTCGCCGTAGAATTTGCCGCGTGCCGTCGAGTGGTAGCCCGGGTAGCTGTGCGCGTACGCGCTCTTCACAATCTCCACTTCCACGGGCTTGAAGCTCGGCTGGAGTACCCATGCTTTGGTCGGGTAGGACGTGATCTTCAACATAAGGACTCCTTGGAACGCAACGAGATGAGTGTTGGTAGGCACCGACGATCGTAGGCTTTAAGTGCCGTTGAGCAAGCATGCCGCTTACGCGGCATGCGCGAAGAGGTCGAGCCTTCGTCCGTTAAAAGCGCCGACTGAACCTTCATCTGCTGGAAGGCAAACCGTCGCACAACGACGCATGCCGGCGCAGATTCTCTTGGCTTCCGCCCCGAGCTGCCGTATCGCACCGGCCGACATCGTAACCTTGTTGCCATCGGAGTCCAGTTCGGTCGCCAGAGCGCCCATGTGCTCCCGAAACTCCATCACGTAGTCACGGTTGATGCGGGCCAAATCGAACGTGAGTAGGGCGTCGTCAGGAAGCGGCGGGTGCTCCCGCTTCATGGCCGCAATGAGTGCCTTTGCGGCGGCGATGCCTGCGCCTTCTTTCGCGCATTCGAGCTTGACCGCCCCGTTGTACATGAAGGTGTTGACCACACTCCACTCTTCATGCAGCCGAACGGAGCCATCGAGATCCTGCATGGCGTAGATCGGTGAGCCGTCGTGCGGGCTGGACAGCCCCGTGCTGTGCAGAAGTGGAAGCGCCGGTTCATGATCCACTCCCACCGAGGCGACTGCCAGCTCCAGATGCCGGCAGGAATAGTAGTCCGGCCTGATGATGCGCCACGGAGCGATCAGAGCACCGTCCGGTGTCCGTCCGTAGATAGCGGCCAGCACCGCCGCATCGGCGTGCAGGCGCAGCGTGACCTTGCCACCCGTCGCGATCGCGGTGGCCGCGTCGGTGTAACCATGCTCGGCCAGGATGGCGATCGCCATGGCCGGATAGTCCTTTTGATTCCATTCGTCGGGCGAAGGGATGGTGGCGTAGAAGCGGTCACTGACCTCCAGATCGATAGCGCAATCAGGAAGCTCACGCGGGGCGGCCAACTCCTGCTGCCAGCCACTCAGGTACCCCAGCGGGGTGAAGCGGCCACCGGGACGGCGAAGCATGCCGCCAGCACAGGCGGCCATGGCCCCAAGGATCCATGCGTTGACCTGCTGCGCGGTACCAAAGGCCACGCAGGATTCCCGTGGCACCTTTGGACTGACGTTGCTTTCGTAGGTGGTCTCGAACAGGGCGAAGAAGGTTCCGGCGGCGGTGCGAAAAGCGGTGGCTCGGCGTGACATGCTGATGGTTGAGCTCATGGTGATGACTCCGTGGAAAGTGTCACCCATGGTTCCCTCAGTCGAGGTTTTCGCAAGTCCTGACGCACCGGCTGCCCGTCGTGTGAAGGTCGTCCGTGAATGCGAGCGGCAAATGTCCACGATGGATCGGGAGTCGGCGCCATTGTCAGGCACTGCTACTGGCAATGCAGTGCGGACACGATCAGGCCTTAAGTGCCCGTCGATTGGGAACGCAGTTGAAGTCGCCGACCGTGGTTCGCCGGTCGGCGACTTCGCTGGCGGCGGGTGGTTCCTGCCATCTAGCCGGTTTCAGCTAGACGTCTGGGTCCGCCATGGGACAGGCGGCTAACAGGGGACACCGGACCTACAGTAGCACAGCGGGACGTTGACCCCGCATGCCAGCCTGAGCATCGGCGTGGTAGCCAGGCGGTAGTTCGCGCTGGGCCTGACATTCGCTGCCGGCGCCAGCGTCGGCGTCGCGGTGACATGGCTTGCGCGCGGCGCCGCGATGGCGGCGGTGCAGGTCAGCAGCAGTGCGGCAAGTACGATACTGGAACGACGTCTCTTCATGGTCTTCATCTCTCGTGTAGGCCCAATTGGCCCATTGAGAAAGTACCCAGTGTCGGCATTCCGGCAACTCCCCCTGTTTGCTGGTTATCCCGCACGAAGCTCGTTGTGCAGTTGCGCCATTCGGTCCCTGACGGATTCGGCGTCCCGGAAGCGAACGGGTTGTAACACACAGGCGTTCCTTGGAAGTGAGTGGTTGCGTCAGTGAACCCCCAAGTACCGGCAACGCAAGACACCCGACGACCGCGCGTGGCGGCACCCATGTTCCATCGTTGACTGCGTGCCGACCACGTAGGCGTTCTGCGTGCCCCGTCCTCTGCTCGCCTTGCGTCAATCAGTGGCGGGTTTGATCGGAATACGCGAGTCTCACTTTATTGGCTACGAATCTCACCTTTTAGGTGCCCGGCCGCTTGCCGCGGTGTGCGCCGCCCGATTACGTCATGCTGTTGGGTAGGTGCGACGGAAGGTGCCCAATTACGACCAGCTTGCGCATCTCATCGACGTGGAAATAAACCCGGAAGGTGCGCGCCTCGTCACGGCCGCTGTGGCCTTGGATATGCTGATCCAGCGGCACACGCTGCCCCTGCCAGTTCACGTGGTAGGTCTCCGCAGTGCGGTGATGCTGCACGGCAGCGCCGGTGTGCGCACATGTGAGGCGCTCAGCGTCCATGAAGGAGTCCCACTGCTTCTTGCAGCTTTGTGACCCTTCGAATCGCATCGGCCAATAACTGTCCGCCATCGCTTCGAGGACCCGGTAGACCAGCGCCACATCGGCGAAGGTACTCTTGCGAGCCGCCCGCACCGCCTTGGGGTGGATGACGATTCTGTCCTTCAGCCGGCTGACCGCCCAGCTGGAAATGTCGCGCAGTGTCGCTGGAGCCGGAGGTGGCGTGTCGCTCCGGCTCGCGGCAGGTGTCGCCGCGGCTCGATAGCTGGCCAGTTCCTCGCGCAGACGGTAGACCTCGGCCCTGAGCTGGTCCATCTCGACGCTGGACTGCTGGGCGGTGTGCTCCGCATGCGCAAGTTCTGCCTCCAGCTGGCTGATATGCGACTCTTGTTGAGCGGAGGCCGTCTGCAAAGCCTGTGTGCCGCCAGTGGAATTCGCAATTTGACGTAGCTTGCGATCGGCGGCGTCGGCACGGTCGCGTTGCCGCTGGCTGACTGCTCTTTGTGTCTCCAACTCTGACTTGAGCTGCTCGATGTGTTTGTTGTTTCGCTTCTCGGCGCGAGCCAGCTTCTCTCTGGCATCCTTCAGTAGCACCGGGTTGTTGGCGCGCTGCAGCTCCAACAACTGTTCCTCACGCGCCAACAACATGGCGTGCACGCCCACGAGACAGTCCGCCATCTCGACGTCAGGAAGCTCCGTGTCATCTTCGGTTGGGTCGGGATCGGCGAGTTCCAGGACTTCCGACAGCAGCCTCTTCAGCTGAGCGAGTACCACATTCTCATCCGCGTTCTGGGTGGCCGTCCAGACGACGGAAACGCGCAGCGGCTCGACCAAACAATTCTCAGCATGGTTGCCGGTCCATGGGGACCAGCATGTCACTGTCACCTCGACCGAAACCCAGCCAGCCTTCTCAGGCACCAGCGCCGAAAAGATGAACCGGCTGGTGACGGAATAAGGGTCCTCCCGAATCGCCTGCACCGGATAAACCCGATACATCGTTCCGTCAAGGACATGTAGTCCAGCCGATAGGCCAGGATCGATGTCTTCATCGACAAGCCCAGCAAGTGCGAGACCGCCCGTCGCGCGAACTGCATCATCGAACAGACCGGACGTGTTGTCCCCGAAGGCCGCGGCAAGGCATATGCCGACGATTGCCGTCAGTGCTGTCATGACATCCATCGGGACCACCTCTACCTGTGGCTCCCACCCGCACAGTCCAATGCGCACCTGTTTGCTCTCACTTGTCATCGTCGAAATCCAGATGCCGTCGCGTGCAAGCATGCACCGGACGCGCCTTCCAGCAAAGAGTGCGGCTGCACTTGGCCTGGCGCGTACAGAGCTTACTCAGCACGAAGCGGTGCCTGCTGCCAGCGGGAACCGATGGGCGGAAATTCAATCCTCAGACGACAATGGTTCGTCCCGGCAAGACGAATCATCCAGCCCCATTTGAGCTGCCGTCCACGCATCGTATTGCCGGCCTGCCGCCGAGTGATCGAATCGCGAGGCTTCCAGCATGGACGTGGACTCCGACGCTGAGGTGAGACCGAACAGTTCAGCCAGACACGCTCGGCCGCACTCACTCAATTCGTCGATGTCGATGCCTTCGCCGCCGGCCGCCGGCGAGATCGCGCAGAACCGTGACCCTGGTGCGTAGATGTCGTCGACTTCGGTGACCAGGCAGTCGCGTAGGGGAACAGTCACTCCCGCGTGTCCTGTAATGACCGGGCCTCGCACCGTTTTGATGGCGCTGAATACCGCCCCTTCGATCCGAACGGAGAAAAATACGCCACGACCACGGGCGGGAATGATGGCGCAGAGGGGAGGACGCGACGCCTGCATGGCAGCGTGGCGCGCTTTCCGCGCCATCTTGTAGTGCTGGTGACAGGTGAAGCCAAGGCGCCTTGCTGCGGCGTCTAGCGCGTCAGCGTGCTTTAGCCGGCACTGCGCGTGCACCTCTGCAACGATGCGCCGGTGTTGTGTGTGGCTTGGAAACCCAGTGGCGTTCACGGCAGCCTCAGCTCAGGCAGCAACGGAGAACATGTCGGCACCGGATGGAGAGGACTCGCCCGCCTTCTCGATCGTGAGATTAAGCGCCGTGGTGTGACACACCCAGCGATTTCGCGACCCGCGTTTGGTGCAGAGCAGGCGAAGGCTGCCGGATTCCGGATGGAATTCCTCAATCACCACGTTGCTGTATCGATCGTGGCCGACCGTCACGTTCCTGAGTGTCATGCCGAGATGCAGACCCATCTGTGATGCGCGACCAGCTGCTCGGGCGTCCTGGCGTTCCTTCTCGACTGCGTGGCGAGCGGTGTAGATTTCCATCCCGACCATCCGTGTCAGCACCTCCTCATAGGTGGGCTTGGCGCCGTACCCATCGTTGCGGGCGTGCACCGTTCCGGCGCCGTCGTGCATGAACGTCTCGTAGTAGTGCTTTCCGCCCACCTCGTGCTGCTTGACGCAGCAGACCCAGGTACCGCGAGCCCCGGTAAGCACTGCTTCCTTGGCGGCGTCCGTCAGTGCCCGCTTCGTAGCGAACGCCATGGCGGGTGTGATCAGCACGTCCGGCAGTCGATGCTCGACAGCGGGGTAACTGACGTCCCAGTTCGGCCGGCAAAACTCCTGGAAAGCGCTCTGGTAGAACACGCCGGCATCGAGCGCCGCTTCGACGGTGGCGCGAAGGGCAGGGACGGGGAGAAGGTGTTTCGAGGTCATGGCGTGCTCCGGTGGCGTGGATGAAATCACGCTACAGGAGGCCCGGGTTCTGGCAACTCAACCGCCGAGGTAGCGACGGCGGCCGATGGCTCGCCGTCCTTAATGGATTGGGCACGCTAGGAGACAGGTGTCGCCAAAAACGTAGTCGCGCCCGTGTGCGTTTTGCCCAAATCTTCGGTGAAGCATCGGCACTCCCCGTCGGCTGGCCCGCAGGATACGGGCCAGCCTGTATGGACGGTCAGGCAGCTTCGCGACCGGCGTTCACGCCCTACCCTTGCGCACCGGTGTTCGCAGCGGCACTGTTCGAACCGCTCTTGTCGGCGGCGGACGGCGGAGCAGGGATATCCTTCGCATCCATTACTTCGACACCTTGCTTCGTCAGCTTCACGAGCGTTTCGGGTTCGGCCACGGCGATTGCGTATTGCCAAGTAAGTGACCACGCATTGCCATCACAACTGACCACATCCGGCAGGTGAGTTGACCAGCGTCGCCAGGCAGTTGACCATCCGACTGAAGGTCGCTTGTCGACCCCTTTCAGACGGTCGCAAAGTGATGAATGACGACACGCCGTGGCTTGGTGTGAGACGATCTCGCTCGGGGTTTGCTTCGGGCCTATGCCCTTGCAGTCTGCTTGACACCCGTGCTGGCAGCGAGGGGTAGAGATACCCGAAGCGGACATTCCGGATTGAATCGTTGCAGCAAGGCGAACGAGGAGCTAATCGATGGAAATAGCTAAGGATTTTCTTGATCAACAGTTCAAGGCCGCATCCCAGGGCATTCAAACCACCCATGAGCCGGTGGCAATTTCGAGTTGGGACAAGACGCAATATCTCTCCTTGCTGAGCAAGGCCGGAGACCGGACATCCAAACGTCGTGTTTGGTCCCGCACCGTAATTCCAGCTGGCCAGATGACTGGCTGGCTGGAGGTTGCGGGAGAAATTAGGCCCTGGCACTGACAAACTGTCAGGTTGCAGGGTTCTGTGGGAAAGGCAATTGCCGGGCAAGCTGCGAGGGGCAGTCGTCGACCCATTTGAGTCGGTCGGGAACGGCTGCTTTGGGGATGGCCAATTTGTGTCTGGGAGTGTTCCTCTGCTCGCCGAGGGCACACTATGAATCGGCTAAACCAACAAGAGAGTTCCCCGGCTCTGCCGAGGAGGCAGTAGAAGTTTGACGTTTACAGAAGTACCCGTCGGCATTGAGGTAGTTCAAGCGTAGATATCGAACCGGCGGCGCATTCGGGCTTGGAATGGCGAAGTCACGCGTTGGGGGTTGAGTGGCGAGCTCTTGATTCTCGATGGCGAAAAGGCCCCTTTGAGGGGCCAGCCATCGTAAAGCCTCCGGCTCTGCCGGAGGATACTTACTCGAGATCGACAAGGTGTAATCTCTCAATCTCTCAACATCTCAAGGTGGATAAGGTGTGGCAAGACAGGGATCGCAGCAGCCCTTCAACTCGGCCAGGATGGCGAGAACTGGGTCGACGCTGGCAATGACGACCGCCAAAATCGTGAGTGACGCGGCAGCCTCTACGCCTACGGGCGCGCCCAAGGCCCGTCAGATTCACAAAGCGGGTGAGGTCAACATTTCGGCCTACTTCCCGGCCGAGGTGAAGGCATCCTTGCGCATAGTCCAGGCCAAGACGGGAAACAACGTCAAGAATTGTCTTGCCGAGGCATTGCGGGATCTGTTCAAGAAGTACAACGTCCCCGTCTCCATAGAACTAGGCGACGATCGCTGATATGGCCAATATAAAGGAGGGGCTGCCGATCACTCCCGCTGTGGTGCAGTGGGCGCGAGAGCGTGCCGGCTATTCGATGGACGATGCCGTCCGTCACTTCAAGAAAATCGCCGGCTGGGAAGCGGGGGAGGCACTGCCGACCTACGTGCAGGTGGAACAGATGGCCGAGCGGTTCAAGATCCCAGTCGCCGTCTTCTTCTTTCCGAAGCCGCCCGAGGTGCCGCCGATCGAGCAGTCTTTCCGCACGCTCCCGGCCGAGGACTTCGCCGCCATTCCGCGCACGGTGCGCTTCTTCCTGCGCCGTGGCCAGGCAATGCAGCTCAACCTGGCCGAGCTAAACGATTCGAAGAACTCTGCGGGCCGCGTGATCTCCGCCGACCTGAAGTTCTCTCCGAACGCCTCCCTCGACAAGATCGCGGCCAAAGTGCGCGCCTATCTTGGCGTGAGCATCGAAGAGCAAGCGAGCTGGAAAAGCGTCGACAAGGCACTAGAGAATTGGCGCGAGGTATTCGCGACGAAGGCTGGCGTGTATGTCTTTAAAGACGCCTTCCGCGCGCCTAACTACTTCGGCTTCTGCCTGTACGACGACGAGTTCCCGGTCATCTACATCAACAACAGCTCGGCGAAGACGCGTCAAATTTTTACGCTTTTCCACGAGCTTGGACACCTGCTGTTCCACACGAGCGGCGTTGACCTGTCTGATGACCATTTCATCGAACACCTGGGCAATGCCGAGCAGAAGATCGAGATCATCTGCAATGGTCTGGCCGCGCATGTCTTAGTGCCCGACGACGTGTTGGACAAGATGCTCAAGGGCACCAAGATCGGAAGGGCGCTTGCAACGCAGTTTGCTGGTTATTTCAACGTGAGCCGCGAGGTGATCTATCGGAAGTTCCTAGACCGTCGATTGATCGACGCCGACGAGTACGGAGCCGCGGCGAAGGATTGGGCCGCGCAGATGAAGCCCAAGGACGCCGAGTCATCGGGCAACTACTACAACAGCCAGCACGCTTACCTGGGCCAGCGTTACATCGACTTGGCTTTTACGAGGTACTACCAGCAGCGCTTTGACCGCGGCCAGCTTGCCGAGTATCTGAACCTCAAGCCGAAGAGCTTGCCGACCTTTGCAGAGAAATTCGCGGGGGGAGGCCTCTGATGTACGTACTGGACACCAACGTCATTTCCAGCCTGCACAAGAACTATTACCGCAAGCACTTTGTCTCGCTGTGGAAGGCATTCGACCAGCTCGTTGCGGACGGCAAGATCACGTCGACGCGCGAGGCCTATCACGAGCTGAACGACGGCGTGCCGGGCGCTGATACCGAATGGGCCAAGGCCAATGAAAAGCTCTTTGCGACACCCGACACGAAGGAAGGCGCCTTCGTTGGGAAGATCTATTCGGTGGCGCACTTCCAAGCCAACATCGAGAAGCAAAAGCTCTTCAAGGGCGGCCGCAATGCCGATGCGTTCATCATAGCCCGTGCCTATTCCATCGGCGGCACTGTCGTGACGATGGAGCGACTCAAACCACACGCCGTCAAGATGCCCAACATCTGCAATCACTTCAAAATTCCATACCTCGACCTTGAAGGCTTTATGGAGAGCGAAGGCTGGAAATTTTGAGCAACCCTGGCATCAGTCACCCGAGATTCGCCTTGATCAAGCTTAGATAGATCTGCCGGTCAGCGTTGGTCGCCCTCCGAAGAGGGCATCGGCGCCGCCGCGATCTTGGTAGATACGTGTAATCACGGAACCTAGCGGCCAGCGCGGCAGTATCGCAGCTAGCTGGCCCGTCGCTCTCGCACATGGCATCGCTATAGTAGGGCAGCTCAATCAACCAGTGTCCGACACATGATCGATGAAGATGAAATACCCGAAGGAACACCGCTCATCATGGCGGCTAGTGCACCGCTAAAGCTATTCGTGAAGGATAGGCGCGATCGGTGGAAGCCGACACTTGAGCAGATCAATAACGGCAGCTACGACTACCTAAAACTCAATCGCGTCAGTGGATTCATCGACGGAAACGTTTCTCCTTACGCGATGCTGGTTGGCTTCGATGGCACCCTCGCGCTGCCGAATTTCCCCGAGTTTTCCGAGCATGGAAAGGCGTTGAAAATATTCAACCGCGTTCTGCTCGAAATGCTTCTCGGTGGAATCTATACGGAGGCGGCGGCTCCAGCAGACATCTTCCGAGGGATTCTTTACAAGACCGGATACGTGCGGATGTACGCGCGATCAGGCCAGACGTCAAGCTTGCACTCTGCACTTCGAGATCGAAGTGCCAGCACAACCCAGAATATCTGCTTGCTCGATCTGGCGCCGACCACGATTTCGGACCTTGAGAAGGCGGTTGAGAAGGGTAGAGAAATCGTTATCAAATGCGATCCGCTGAGTCATGAAATTGTCTTAGCGGGTTGCTCGCATTTCGTTGCTGGAGCACTGGCTGAAGCCCTTACCTGCTTGTGGACAAGCATTGAGCAATTGGTGAGTCGGCTATGGCGGGTCGAAGTTGAAGCCAAGGCCTCAACGGACGGAGTGCCGCAGCGCGGAGGATTTTTAAAGGACTATCGCGTCTGGACGACATCGGCTCGTATTGAGCTTCTATTCCAAAAGAAGGTAATAGATGCGGAGCTGTACCGTTCTCTCAACGAGGCGAGGAAAGCGCGCAACAAGTTCATTCACAGCGGTGACCAGCCCGATCTGCCAGCGGCGACCTCGGCGTTGAATGGGCTTTTTTATTTGATGTCGGCGTGTACCACAGACTATGCGGACATCCACGTGTTGGACGAAATCCGTGACAAGATCGAGAACAGGTGCATCTTGAACCCTCACCGGCACGGTCCGATTCCGGAGGGTGACGTCAAGTATTGGCGGGAGATCCGGCCTCTGCCTGGTGAGAAGCACTTTAAGGGGCGTTTCACACCGTACAAGCTGCAGTTCAAACCGATCGCGTCATTTGACCCCAAGCGCGCAAAGAAGATCGTTCCGCCGGAGGTTCGTCCGCCCGGAGCAAAGCCGAATGCTGGGGACGACGACGTTGCTGCGTAACGGTACTTGGAACTGTCAGTCGCGACCGGCCGCTTTTGGCCGAAGGCTGCCCTGTGGGTTCGATCGCGGCCGTGCAAGCGACGGCAGGCAGGGACCGACACATCGCTGCAGGTCGCAGGACTGTCCGCTGTCTCAATTTGAGCCCATCCATAGGCAGTAGAAGCTTACGAGCCCGCTAACCGCCCAATTAGCTTACGATGATGTCCACGGAACCGGCAGCAGTCCAAGGCGGACAGCTTCACAGCCGCCTAACTTCCGCGACGGGTCAACGGCGGCGCAACTTCTATTGAGAGATCAAACAATGTCCGGAACTGAAATATCTTGCGCCGATGCACGCGAAAAGCACGGTGTTACCTCCGAACATAGCCTCATGCCCAACGGCGAATTGAGATTTCGCCTGCTGAAGAGCGATGGGACTGCCTACATCCGTACTGAATCTCCACCAAAAGGCGATTGGCAGAACAGTCATTACCACAACAAGGTCAAAGAGACCTACATAGTGCAGACGGGTTGGATCGGATACGCGGAACTGGTAGACGAAAAACCTAGGTTGCGTATCTATCGCGAAGGTGAGAGCTTCACAACTAAGCCTTCTGTGATCCATAACGTATATATGCCCGCCGGGGCCGTCATTCACACGGTAAAGCATGGCGACTCATCCGGCGAAAAGCGGTTGGAGGACGAGAGGACTGATCACTTTACAGCCGTCACGAAAGGTATCTCAGAAGCTGAATTGGGACGCCAAAGTTCGCTCCTTCGCGAACCGGCGACTACGGAAACGACGCTGATTCTTGATGACTATAATGAGGCTTATCGCCATTTCGACAATCTGATTTGGCAGATAGCTGCGTGGTCCAGCGGTATTTTTACAATCGCGATTGGCGGCGCAAGTCAACTAACCAGTGGCAACCCCGTGATCACAATGACTGGGCTCTCATTTCAGGCGTTGACCGCATTCCTGTTTTCTATATTCGGCTTGTTCATCTTTGTGCTATCGCACGCGTTATATCGATTTAGATGGCATCAAATAAGAGTTAAGAACTACGCCCCGAGATGGCATCTTCTTTCGCCGCAGGCGGGCCTTCAGTTTATAGTGAATATCCAGGCAGTCATCTTAGCTTCCTTGCCGCCTTTACTTTTGGGTGTATCTATGACTGTCACAGTCGTCGTCGCTGTAACGGTGCTAATTACCGTGGCTATTCTTCAAGAAGTTAAGTTAATCCGCGTAGGGAAAGAAGGTAGCAAACCAAGAGAAATTCGAAGCTAAGATGACAGCGGCGTTGCCATGTCCTGTCCGACTATCGCTTCCATTCGACAGGCCAGCCTCCGGCGGGTCTGCGGCTGAATCGGAGCGTTGAAAGTCCGTTCTTGGCGGCGGGTTCAACGGGTGGATGCAACACACTGAGAGCTGCCTCGTTTCAGTCGGTCGCGAATAACTGTGTTGGGGGAGCCTGCGTTGTTTGTGGCGCAGTGAACGTCACTAGCTATGTACCGGCAGGTTGACCCTGTCGCCACAACACAACCCCGGTGATATCGCCTAGATCATCGATGGTGTAGCCAAAACGCTCTGCCAGCGCTTGGCGCTCTCCCCGGGCTTCCGCATCACGGCCGGGAGCTGTGTTATTGATGTGCCGCATTTGGTGTTCGAAGTCCAGCTGTCGGGCTTTTACTGCGGCAGCTTGCGCGGCGACCTTTGCCTTGTGCTGGTCGAGATCGCGCTGCATGCTCTCGAAAACGCGCTCCACGGCGTCATGACCCAGCGGCGTCATGCTAAAGAAGGAAGCATCGAACATGTAGTTGTAGCGGTTGAGTATGTCGCTGGCGCGGGCAAGTAGCCGCTCGATTTGTTCATAGAGTAGCTCCGGCAGTTTCGCAGCGGCACCTTGCTTGGAGAGCCTGGCTCCTCGGTGCGCCAGCACGCTGCTGCGATACACGACAAGTGCTGCGACATCCGAGTCCTGCCTCGAGCAAAGGTCGATGTCCTTCTCGAGCTGGACAGGGTCCGGCACGGCACCCTCGGGAAGCCACTGCCTGTAGGGCTTGTCGGGACAGCGTAGCTTCGCCGCGTCCTTGCCAAAGAGATGGGTGTGGTCGCGGATGCTTACGAGCCAGGAGCGCAAGTGAAGCGAACTCTGCTCCTGGTCAAACACGCGGGCCAAGCAAGCTAGCGTAGTTCGTTGGTGCGCTTGCTGCGCGTAATACCAGAAGGGCCACGCCTCGGCTTGCACCTCGGGCCATTTCTCCAGCTGAGCCTGAAGGGCGTTGTGCTGGCCCCAGTATATGTGAGCATCGACCACATCGCGGGCAAGGGCCTGGACGAGAGCGTTGAACTCGACGTCGTCGGCGATAGAGATGGTTTTTAGGGCCATGGATCATGATAACGCAAGGCCTGCCGAGCCAAAGTATGAGTGAACAGCCATTTTGAACGGCAGCTTTGCGGCATGAATCTGAGGTATCCGACCGTCTCTTCTTGGCCGATGGCTGCCCGTCGACTCCGCTGGCGAGCCTTACCAGTTCCAATGGCGATGGAGGTCTGGCTCGATGCCGGAAACGGGCAGCTCGTTGGCGACGGTGGGCAGTTTGGCTGCCGGCCATGGTCAGTTTCGCAGGCGAAGCTGGTCAATTGCTGTGGCGAAGGTGGGCAGGTGGCTGGCGGTTTGCAGCGATCTTCATGGTCTCGCCAGCCACGCGCGAGATAGCGTCCGCCGGCGAGGTGGCACGAATCAGGATGACGCTGTCCGGGATGGACTCGTTCGAGACAGTGAAGAACGCGGCCTTCTTGGTGTCACGAGGAACACTCGCTTCGTGCAGCTCCGCTCCGTTGCGGGCCAGATCGTAGAGCCGCTCGGGCGTGGCCGGCTCCGTCTTGTACTGGTCACCAATAACGAGCGCCAGGGCCGATGCCGGTTTCACAGCGCGGATGAGAAAGCTGTTGCCGTTCGAGTTGTCGTTCACGCAGAAAATCTTTGGTGTCGCCATGTGGTTGTGCCTCCAGCGGTTGGGTTGGGTGGGTCTTATACGTGGCGCGCGACTGCGTACCACGCAGAAGAATTGAAACGGGGTGGAATGGGTTAGGAACGGATTTTGAGGGCATCACTCTACAGAATGGTCGAGCCTTGTGGACCCGTGCGTGGATGTTCGAGCAACTCACGACGGGGTATCAGGTCAGCCGGTGACCAACACGGTGTTCACCGAGGTACCCGATATCTTGAATGCCCCCTCCGGCAACAGCTCGATGCTGGCCAGCCTGGCGCGGAACTCCGTTGTGAGCTTGTCTTCGCGGAAGGTGATGCCCGCCGCCATGATCGCAGTGAGGCGACCGCCCGGGCGCAGGAATTTGAAGGCGTGATTCATGTGATGCACGTCGGCGCGCTTGGCGAACGGCGGGTTGGCCACCACGGCGTCCACGGTGAAGGTCGGCTCGATGCGCAGGAAGTCATCTTCGATCACGTTGTCCTGACCCAGAAGGGCACGAAGCATGGCGGCGCGGCCCGGATCGATCTCCACAGCTATGACCGTCGCGCCACGCTTGAGGATCTCCCGCACCAGTGCGCCATCGCCGCCGGACGGTTCCAGCACGCGCATGCCTGCGGTGATGCCTGCGACCGCCACAACCCGCGCGGCCAGTGCTGGCGGCGTCGGGAACCAACCCAGATCGGCTGGACGCTGGTAGCTGCCGGTGTCGATTGCCGACTCGATCAGATCCTCGCACTGGGTGTCGAAGACGTGAGCCCCGGCCTTACGGTTCCAGCGACCGCCCAGGGCGCCGAGAACCTTGTTCGTGCTTTCGTAGAGGCGCCGGTCCAGCTGACTCGGCAGGAAGAACTGGTTCCCCTCGACGCGTCCGTTGACGAGGACGCCGCGCACATCGGCGGGGATGGTTGTGGAAGGCAATGAACGGGAAGGCTGCGGCATGGTTGGACTCCGTGTAGGGGAGCCAGAAGCCTGCAAGAGATTCGACGTGACGCAAGGCCGGGCGGTGTTTTGGATGGTACCTGTTGGAGAGGGCGACTGCCGTCATCCAGCACGGAACGGACGTGTTGACAGATGGCGCTCGGGCGGTACAGTCCATGAGCAACCGCACCGGACCAAGAGGCACTGCGCGAGATGTCCAAACCAATTTCGACTTTCTGCTGGGATGATGCCCGAAGCATGCCGAAGGAGGAGTCCCGCGAGGCCGCGGCACATCGTCTGCGCGCATTTCGCCGCATGCGGAAGAATGGCTGGACGCTGGTGCGCCTTCGACCTGGTGTTTACCGGGCGCGCAAGCACGACGTGGCGGCGATTATTCGGACACGCTGACGCCTGGCGTGCCAGTCGCGCGTGACACGCGCCGCTTTCGTAACTGCCGGGCGATGCAGGCACTGATCGCGCCGGCTTTTCGCCCGTGTGCTTGAGGTCTCGAATCCCACCGTCAGGCAAGACGCTCGAGCTTGGACTAGACCTCGTACGGCGCGTAGCCGCCAGCTCGCCCATCGAAACGCTTAGGGTTCACCCAGGTGATCTTCGCCTTGTGTCGAAAATCACCACCGCTGTTCACGACGACAATGCCGATCTGGCCGATCCTGGCGGTGCCCGCTGTTGCCTTGATGTCGTAAAGGGCCGCCGAAGGATCGGTGCGAATGTTGTCACGATCACGCGCGTCCACCACGATGCGCACAACGCGTTTGCCCATCCGCTTGTCCAGTTCAACCCACAGTGAACCCGGGTCGAAGGTCGGTGCGTAGATCCAGCTCTTCACGCCAGTGAGCGGCGCACCGTAGCGATAGAACTCGGGCAGATTGCCGCGTCGGCAGCCATAGAAACCAAGGTTGTCGCCGGCGATAGAGGGCCTAATTCGAACTTCTACGCCGAAGCTGCCCGGCGTCATGTCGCAGTCGGGCAGCTGGCTGCCAACGTCAGTGTATTGCATGCGTGCCTCCGTTCAGATGGTGGGTCCGGTGATCACTCCCGCGGTTTCAGCTCGCCGGGAGGAAGCTCGACTCTCTCCGGGCTGCATACCGCAATGCGGCGGCAGGACGCAGCTTACTGTCATGTGCAGCCTTGGTTCCAATTCGGATGAGCAGCTGGGAGACATCCGCGCGCTGATCATCACGGTACGCCACACCCGGATGCGTGGCATGCAGGACATAGCCACGGCCCACGCGGGTATAGGGAGCTTCCTCAAAGATTCGGTCCAGGCCGCTGCGCGTTCCGTCGGTGACTTCTATTGCAGGTGCGCGATAAGCGTCGTCACAACGTAGGCGACGATGAGCAACATGGAGAACGGGTGCACGTGGAGTGTGGCTTTTGCCCTGGCGCCTGGCTGACGGTCCACCCCGGGTGGCAGGTACAGACGCTGCAGTCCCGACGGTAGTATGGAGAGGTCCACCAACGAGTACAGGCACGGTTCGCGGCCCGCCCTGCGCGACTGTGTGACCATGTCGGACACAGCGTTGGTGATCTTCTCGTCGTTATCCGGGAACCCTTCCACGCGCATGTTGCCCTCCACCGTGCAGGTCAAGATCACGTACCGCCATTGCGAGTTTCCGTGAAAGATTGAGACGATGATCTGCAACAGCGGCGTAGGGTCTACGCTACACACGACACATCCGGCGTCATCGCGGATGATTATCCGATTTGCTTGGAGATAGCGTCCGTCACGCGCCTGGCGGTCGGCGAAGAAAACGATCTCCACGGATGTGCTGCCCTGAGGTTCAGTGTGGGTGTTTGGCATGAATGGTTTCCTCGCGATCGTTGGATGGTCAGGTGGCAGCGCTCGGTCAGAACATGGTTCCGTCGCACCGTGATCATTGCGTTCTTGAATGGCTTCAGTGGATGAGCGATCGTCCTGGTCGCCGTGGCGGCCAAGCAACACATTGCCCGAACGCTTCAACGCCTTTGCGTGGAAAAGTAGAGATAAACGGGGGTGGCGCGAACATTTTGATGTGGCGTCGTGCCTAGATCTCCTTGGCGAGTCCCTGCATGGTCGCGTCAGTAATCGCCCAACGGCGGTCACCATCCATGGCATCCGGGAGACCGGCAGCGTGGTAGAGACGGCAGATCGTGCTGGCGGTGGCCAGCTCAGGATCTCCGATGCGCGCGATCACCGCCGCCGGCGGCATTCTGCCGCGCAAGACGCGCAGCAACGCCGCGATGCGACCCTCCGCGGGCTGCCACCGC
>Ga0307376_10002663_pt1 | contig 17250 bp, 21 predicted proteins | sample TR2MG_FD_202536 | JGI IMG/M metagenome (GOLD analysis project Ga0307376, IMG submission 202536) | Soil microbial communities from Risofladan, Vaasa, Finland - TR-2 | ecosystem: Environmental > Terrestrial > Soil > Coastal area > Acid sulfate soil | place: Finland: Risofladan, Vaasa | collected...
CGGCAGAGTGCCATTTTCCACCATGCGGTACACGGTCATTACGGAGACACCCAGCATGGAGGCTGTTTCGCCGGCGGTGTAGGCAAGACGGTCATTCAACTAACTCAACTCCCTTCGTTAGGATTCGGTACCGGTAGGACACATATTGTTTCCTTTGTTGTCAAAAAAAATTTTGTCTACCTTGACTCTATAATAATCAGCAATTTTTTTTGCCAGAGGTAAAGATGGAGTTCTATCACCTCTTTCAATTGCACCTAGCATCTGTGGGGTTATCTCAAGGTCTCTGGCAACGCATTGCCTAGACTTGACACCCCGCAATTTTATTAGTGTTATCCTTTTGGCCAACCATCTCACCTCTTTCATATAGAAACGTAATGTTTCTGCCTAATTGTTATTGTATAGAAACATTATGTTTCTGTCAATACTATTTTGAAACTTTTTGTTTCCGGTATGGCGTGGAAACTGAATGTTTCTTATAATACAAGAAGCGAGGTGTAAAAATGTTTGAAAAGCGTTTAGTGTTATTAAGAAAAAACAAAAAAATTAGTCAGTATGAATTAGCCAAATTGCTTAATTTAACAAGAGGACAAATTGCCAACTACGAGCAAGGCAAGAGGCAGCCAGACTATGATATATTAAAAATGTTTGCCGAGTATTTTAATGTCTCCACCGACTACCTTCTTGGTAACTCAGACGATCCCGAATCCAACCAAGTCGTAGATCATGAGATATTAAGAGAATTGGAAGAGGCAACGAAGGAGATGTATAAGGCCATAGATCGCTATTTAAAGATAGCTAATCGCCTTAAAACGATAGAAAAACATTCAGCGAAAAGGAAATAAGTCCCAATAGATTTTAGGAAAATTCTGACTTTTCATTATGTAACATTTTTCCTACAATGGTAGTACCGCCTAGTGGCGGAATATCGTGTAGGGGGGAAGCAAAGTGTTAAAGTGCGTTTGTATCAGTGAAGAGTTGGCGGTGGAGTACTTTTGCAATGGCGGAATACTTCTCATAAATGCGTCCCTATCTAATAAAAAGATTCTGGAGATAATAGAGAGTCATCTTGATTTGAAGCAAGACAACCATCTGAATAGCGAAAAATAACATAAGGTCGGTTTGGAGCTACCGCCGACTTAAATAAAACCCTCCCGCCCGAGTCTCCCGGGCGTTAGGCGTGAGACATAAAGAGAACCTCGCAGAAAAGCTCTGTGAGGTTCTTTGTTTTAAAAAATAACTACAGGGAGGTATTGTATGGAAGATAAATCTAAAGGAAATATTAAATTTACAGATGGTGCCACGATCTTTATCGCGTCTATTGTTTTTGTTTTTACTATCTGCGTAATTGCTATTGCATATTTGTTTATTCCACACGAACCAAGACCGCAACCTAGCAGTGGTAGTCCCGCTGCATATTATGAATATAAAACGCTGATAGTTGATTATGAAGAAAAATGTGATTTTTCGAAAATGATTGACGATAGTTGGCAGCTGACCGGTATTCAAATAAAAGAAAATGAGACAAATCTTAAGTTCAGGAAAAAGACTAATTGAGGTGACACCATGCCAGGACATATTGAAGAAATAATTAAAAACCGCCGCTACAAGATAATTGTGGAGGGCGGTAAGGATCCATCCACCGGCAACCGGCGGCGTATTATCCGCTATCACAATGGCCGCCGTTCTGAGGCTGAGCATATAAAATCTCTGCTTATCGCGGAACTGGAGCACGGTACGTACCTTGAGCCGGCCAAAATAACAGTCAGTGAGTGGATGGATACATGGTTGCAGGATTATAAAAAGAAGTCTCTGCGCCCGAATACTTATGCGCTGTATGTCTGGCATACCAATTACTTTATTAAGCCCTCTGTGGGCCAAATTACGCTTCAGAAGCTACGCCCGGAACACCTGCAGCAATTATACAATTCCATTGAAGCAAAGGGGAAATCTTCCCGGGTGGTGCACCAGGTCCACCAGTTGCTAAACGGGGCCATAAAGCAAGCCATCAAAAACAAGCTGGTGCAGACCAACGCAACAGAGGCCACCACAAAGCCACCTCTGAGATACAAGGAGGCAAGGGCACTGACACCAGAGGAACAGGACAGGTTTTTAGAGGAGCTTTTAAAGCACCCCCTGGGACCGGCGTTTATAACCCTGCTCGGGACAGGCCTGCGCCGAGGGGAACTCCTGGGACTGCACTGGCAGGACGTAAACCTGGAGGGGAAATATCTACATGTGAAAAGAGGAATAGTAAGTGTCAAGGGACTAGGAATAATTGAGGAGAAGCCAAAGACGAAGAAGGGCAGCCGGATTGTACCATTACAAAAAGTAGTAGTAAAGGCATTGCGGGGGCACCATGAAAAAGCAACAAAGGCATGTAAGGATTGCCCTTATTCTAGTAGATGCCAATACTCTGAGGACGGTTTTTACCAGCTGGACAGCCCCCTGTTTCCCAGTAGGGCTGGCACCTATATCTGGCCGAGAAACTTCAATAGAGTGCTTGAGTCCATACGGACGGACCTGAAAATGAACGATGTAAGCCCTCATTCCCTTCGCCATACCTTCGCCACCAGGCTCTTGGAGTTGGGGGAGGATATGAGAGTAACACAGGAACTATTGGGGCACTCAAAGATCGGCACCACCGCAGATATTTATTCTCACGTTGTCGAGAAGATGAAGCGTATTGCAGTGGATAAACTTGACCATCTTTTTAGTCCGGGCACCACGGAAAAAGATAACTCGGGCACCAATCGGGCACCAAAAAACCCTCCAGAGGATTTTGAAAATCCCTGAAGGGCTTGATATTACTGGAGCGGGTGAACGGGATCGAACCGTCAACCCTCAGCTTGGGAAGCTGATGGCATCCTCACCGGCACCCCCTTGATATATTTACTATCCCTTGATACTGTAGGATATTGTCATTATCCACAATCGCCCTATGCAACAAATTTATACCCCTTCCAGGGCACCACGGGCACCATTTGGGCACCAGCTTTTAATTCCCCACCCAACCACACCGCCGAACAGACTTTCTCCGGCCAGGGGCAAAAATATGAAGCCTGGATCATATCGTTGTACCTCACCAACATGATAAAACCCACCAGGGGCAAAAATAAACCCTGCTAGGCAGGGTAAGACTTGTAAATAATATCTTCCTCTAAGAATTCCGGTTTCTCGTCCTGTATCCGAAAGTCAACCACTTCCCCAACATCTTCTCCGTGCTCGAGGCTAAAATGAAATTCGACCTCTGCTATGCCCCACCTACCATCATCTAACTGGCGTATGTATAATTGACAGCTCATTCCCCGGCCTCCTTCCTGCCCTCACAGGACTGATTTTAGTGCTTCAAAAAGTGCGTCTAAAATTTCATCAGGTGACAATATCCCATGGCTGACTTTTGCAAAAACACTTTCCAGATGAATCATGTCTTTTTCGGCAAGCAGTTCAATGCACTGGCCGATGGAGAGAAGGGGGAGGCAGTTGGCCTTATATTTGTAACTGGCCTGTTTGCTTAAGTCGTTGTAATATCCATCTCTCTTTCTGTTAACTCGCTCGCCGTCACATATTTTGTCACCCTTGAAACTCTTGACGGTATAAACGCTTTTCCCTTTACCAACCACAAATAGGTGATATTTTTCCGGCCTCCACCACTCCCTTAACCTATCCTGCTGCTCCGGGTTCAGTTCTTGGAGTTGAGACACATCAATTCTCTGCTTCATAATTTCACCCCTTCCCCTGGGTTTTGCGGTAGTCTTTAATAATTTCTCACCACTATCCACATTTCAGATCGCATTTTTCCTTTATTTTTTCTTCTGAAAATGGCAAAATTGCTTTTAGTGTTTCCAGATAATTTGCTTCAATTTTTATGAGTCTGTTGTTGTCTCTATACGAAAATTTGAAGTATGTATAGGTCTTATATTTCCCGTTCACCTTTTTGCATACATTGTGCCTTGAAAAAACTCTTTTTTTGCTCTCCTTCTCAACCATATCTCCGTATTCATTCATCATGTAAGGAATATACTTACCGTTTACTATAACATCATACCAATCATATTGAAGTTTGGCCCATTCCTCCAATTCTCTGTATTCATATAACCTGTCTCTTGTTAAATAGTCCTCAACCATTTTAAAGAATGTTTCTTTGTTTATGTTGTAACTAAAGAAAACAAAACATCTTTGTAATTTCTTTAATGTTCCAGTTCCAATACCAATAAATTCACCATGTTCTTTATATGAACCATGATCAAACCAGTGATCTTTTATCTTTTCTATACTGCCATCTTTCATATTCAATATAAGTTCTCTGCCAGCAAAAGCGTCCCCGTAACTTTGATATTTCAAGTATTGACTCGCAATTATATTACCATTTGAATCAACAGCAGAGCCGACATAACTTCCTCCTGTTTTTTCATATGTGAGTTCAGGTACTTCATCGAACATTACATAATAGTGCTTGCCTTTTTCGCTATAGACTAATTTTATAATTTTCATTTTATTTACTCTCCTTCTCTCGCCTTTCTTGCCTTTTTAACTCCCTCAAACACGCCTGCCTAATCCACGTTGACAACTGTGTCTTTTGTCTTTCTGCCGCCTTAATTATTCTTTGTTTAGTTGCTGTGTCTATGCGAAGATGTATTCTGTCATCCATACTATCACCTCATATATATTGTACGCAATTTATGCGTACATGTCAAGCCAAAAAAATAACCCCCGCCGTAGCAGGGGTGAAATATTTTTCATAAATGAAGGAATTTTTAGAAAACAATAGAAATATAGATTTACTCGTTTGAGCATTGCGAGGAGCATCACCTTTACCTTTCTTGAGAGTACGAACATTGCAATCTGTGGCAAGGGGTTATCTATGTTCCGTACCCCTGGAAGGGAGGTGAAAGGCCATGACGGTTTTTGTCGTGCTCTCCGCGCCGCAGACTAAATGCGGCAGCACCCCCGCTCTACCGGACTGCAATTATTGCGTCTATGGGCAGGGTTGCCAGGAAGCCCAAAAAGCAAAAACCCTCAGAGTGTCGGCTCTGAAGGCATAGGCTTGGGCGAGTTAGGCAGGGGCGCTATATGCGTCCTTGTCTATTTATTTATAGTATATACTGTATTGACGTCAAAATACCTTTATTTGTTTTTGAATTACATATATAATAATAGTAGCGGACGACTGTTTAGAATAAACTGAGCCACCGGCCCTCACCGAAAGGTGGGGGTTGGTTCGTTTATGAGCACCCCCTATATTCCTTGTCAATAAAGGGTTTGAATCTATTTTAGGGGACAAAAACAGGCAAAATGAGCTTGCCTATTTCCCAATCTTCTTCTCAGCCCTCAGTCTGCCAACAAGAGACAGGATGCCGCCTATGCCCGTTATTACCACCAAAATAGCTTCAGTTATATATTCCTGCTCTTCGTGGGTTATGACAATCCCTCCTAAAGATAACCCAACTGCAATGAGGGTAATAAAGCTACCCCAAATTGTCTTTGACTGCCACCATGCTTTGTTATCTTCCACTTTTCTTTTCCTCCTTGATAAATTTATTTTTACCGGTTCATCGTACTTTTTGGCCTCATGGGGATCACCCCCCTTACTTGATCACATACTCCGCGGTGCTGATAGAAATGTTGGCCAGTGCGTTTTTCATCCTCTGATTTTCTGCGAACAGTTTGTTTAGCTTTGGGCATGTCTCGCAGTCCTGTTTTGCCACCTCAGGGGGCTTTGCCTGTAATTTAAGGGCTACCACAAGGGCATAAGCTATTTCGTTGCCTATAGCGTGCAAATTTAAAGCCAAGAAATTGGCATCCTGCACAGAGTCAATAAAAAGGTTCTCAAGGAGTACAGCAGGCATATTTGTCTCTCGCAGGACTGCAAAATTTGAGCGTTTCAGTCCACGGTCCTTAAATCCGGCCTGTTTATAAAAGTCGGCCATGACTTTATGTACTGCCTCACCGATTTTTACCGTCTGCTCTGATGGGTGCGTGTAAATGTGGGACTCGTACCCTGTGCCGCCAGGTGATGCATTTACATGGAGACTTACAAACAAATCAGCCCCCACCTGATTAGCGAAGGCTGTACGCTCTGATAAAGTTCCTCGAGGGGCTAATAGGACTTCTGCCTCATGGCCGGAGAGTTGACGTTTGACTATTTCGCCCAGCTGCCCAGTAAGATCGGATTCCACAAGGTTGTTGCCAGTTGCGCCGGGGTCTTTTCCTCCGTGGCCCTGGTCAATTACTATAATTTTTCTCATCGAATCATCCTCTCAATGAACTTCCCATCCATCCGCACACCGCCATAAGCAAGGAAATAACTAAAACCGCCCAATTCGGTAGGCGGTTCCTCAGGTCGTCAATTGCTTTCCACACCCTTACCTGCTCCTCACTTTGTTTTATTTCGTGAGTATCAAAATCTTTTCTTAACTGATCGGCTTTCTCCCGGGTAACATCTTCTCCGGACAAGTAACCACCCCCTGGTACTTTTTTCTCAGTTTCCAAAGTGTCAACTTTCCATTGCCCTTTTTACAGGCTTTTGTGATATTGTTAAAAGTGCAGGACGGTGGTAGCGCACCGTAAAACTCCGTAGGGCCACCCCCGCGGAGCCTGCTGCCATTAAAAGGAGAGATTGTAACTTGAAATACTTCTTTGGACTTATTGTCTTTTCCGCTGCAATCGGATTCATATTCCCGCCATGGAACAACTTTTTAGACTTCGCATGGCTTACCTTTTGGCTCGTAGTTGTCCCGGCAGCCGCATCATTTGTTTGGTGGTATGAGAAAAAAGAGCAAAGAAAAAATTAGCGCAGGATAATTCCAGAAGCCTTATCGCTGCGCTGTAGTTGATTCTTTTTCTCCGTATTTAGCTTCAGTTGTGACTTTGGCTTTTCCTCTACAACAAACCCCTTCCTTTTTAACTCATCGTAAACCTTCATTTGTGCTTCCACGGGCTGACTCACAATGCTTGCCAGTGCTACGGTTTTGAGTTGCATTTCGCGTAGCTTGGCCCTTTTCTCAGCCGCACCCATGTCCGACTTTTCGATTTCCCTCATAACTATTCGATTGTCACCAATCAAATCAGCCACCTTACCGTACAGCTTCCGCATTCTCTCGTCCTGGGTTTCCAGAGTGCCACCAGTCTGTTTCGTATCAGCCCGTATAGTGTCCAGTTCCTTCTTGCGGTCATAGAATTTTTGTGTTACATCTTGGCTATACGCCGGGTCCGCCGTAAACATACGAGCAAGCGCATCCTTAAAAGAGCCTTCGGATGTTGCCGGAATGCCAACTTGGCCGATAATTCCCAGGTAAGAGCTTGCAATATAATCAATCTGTTTTGGAGACACGTTGAACCTTTGCCCAATGGCCTTGGATATTTTACTTGTCTTTTCATCATACTGCTGTCCAGGACTCATGTTTTCCATATAGCCCGGTACAATCGGCCTGTTGACAAAGTCCTTGTTTGCTGGTATATCTGTTATTATTGGACTGGCTATGTTGTCGCGCAATGGATTGGGAGGCACGAAGCTGACTTTGATACTGTCTGCAAACTTATAGAAAGCATCAGGATCAAGATCTTTAAACTGCCGCAACATCCTTTCAACCAACGCACCAAATATTACCCCGCCCTCTCTTGGTTTTGGCAGCTTTAAGAATGTGCCATCGGGTAAGGGAATGCAAAAGTTTGTGTCTTTTACCCAGTTGCTTAGTTTTTGATAGTTCGGGTTGTCGTGGTTCATGGTATACAGGGTTAACGTGGGTACGGTCACAGCGGCAAAGGTTTTAGCAATTGCCGCAAGGGGCCTATCCTTGTATGTCCGCCCGAATTTATCAATACCCTGAATGGCCGCTCCGAAATAGATTACAAAAGCATCCAGGAAATTTGATATTTCGGCCGATCTTGTTTTAGAGAAGTTAACCGTTATATCTTTGGATTCAAACAGGGCCTTACTTCTGGTTGCGTAAGTGTCGCCCTCTTGCCTTAAGATGCGCCGGTACTCGCCTAACCTGGGCAGTGTTTCTGTTACATCTGCTATGCGCTCTAAAGCGGTAAATGGAATGTTTAAAATTCTTCTGGCGTATTCTACGGGATTCTTGATGTTGCTTAAATCGTAATAACCCGGGGTTATCTTTGCCTTAGTGGTGCGCAAAAGATTAACATCAGCACTCACAGCGGTAGCATGTCCACCGCCCATTGCCCTATATGACTTTGCCGCAGCCCTATTGCCGACAATGTCAACCAATGATCCGACAATGTCCCTGGCCCATGTAGCAGGGTTATTGGTTGATTTTGACGCCACATAGGACATTGGCAAGTCACGTACTATGTTGCGACCAAGGCTGAATATAGGGTTGATGCCAGTCGTTAGTAGTTTCATTTTACTGGTTATGGATCTGACACCCTCAACAACCATGTTCTGTGCCGGGGTTGAAAGATTGGTTAACGCCTCCAGTAATGGCAGGTCGTTAATCCGTACATTTACTCGTTCACCATTTACCCTGGCGGCAACGATGTTATTCATGCTAAGGTTGGTCGTTTTGGGGTCAACCAATTCACCGAACACCCTCATACCTTCAGGGTCTTTGCGCATCATCGAAATGAGACGCTGAGCAACCTCGTTGCGCTTTGCTGCTTTAATGTAGGACGGTACCCGTTCGATAAGAGTTTCCAGAGACTCAATAGTTTTGCGTTCTGATCCCTGTGCGCTCTTAATAGGGTTAGGTTGATCTACAAAAGAACTACGGGCGCCCGTGGCACCGGTAACGCCCATTTCAACATCGTCTAAAAGACGTTGCATGGGAATATAATCCTGGTACTGCTGCCTCATGGCTTGCCATTGTGCTTTTGAGATCATGCCAGTGTCAACAGCCCACTTTTCGCCAAAGTCCTTGATCCATTTGGTGTAATCCTGCGCTGCCTGGGCCATCCACGGATGAGTAAGGTCGTATCGTGCAACCTTTTTATTGGCCAGAATTTCATTCATGTTTAGAGCTTTAGGGTAGACTTCCATGCCCTGCGCTTCCCATGATTTGAAATGCTTCAGCTTTAGGTAGTCCTCAAACTTGCGCCATCCCCCTTTTGGCACCTTTTTAACTATCTCCATTAAAGAATTGCCTACAATATTGCCTTTAGAGTCAACCAAACCTTTGGTTAGCACATGCTCTGCTATGGTTTCGGCGTTACTGGTATTATGGGCCAAAATAAAGGTCCGCTCATTGGCTGACAGGTTTTTGCCGGTGTTTTTTGCATACAGTTTATCAACGTCATTTAATCTGTTGCGGCCATCCACCGTTTTATAATAGAGAATTTTTATCTTATTAGCCACATTAACTGGGGCAAACCTCTGCAACAATGACTCCCTGTCGGTTTTTGCCGTGATTGTCTCAATGGTGCTAGGAAGTTCAAGGCTTGCCGGGCTGATGCCGGGAGGTAAAGGTCGAGAACTCTTTATCTGGTCCCCAATATCCATTCCAGTATCAAAAGCATCCTTCTCAGCTTTTCTTGATGCCCCGCTTCTCATTAGTTTAGACAATCCTGCTTTTGCACCCATAAAAGCAAACTCACCACCTGCGCCTACCCCGGCCCCGATGGCCGCACTTTTTGCCACCCCTTGAGGAGATTCGCCCTCATTAATAGCGCGAACGCCTTCATAGCCACCCACGGCTGCGGAGGCTGGCGCAAGTTTGGAAAGTATGCCCCGGCCAGCCGGCAACGCTTCCTTGGCTATAGATATGCCTCTACCGATGGGCAACCCTGCCCCGCCCAATTCGCTGCCCGCAGCCAAGACTTTTTCCGACAATGTTTCAGGCTGAGTTGGGACAAAGGGTTGAAATCTACCCCCGGTTAATTTTGATATTCCCTGCTCTAGGCCGCCACCCTTACCCAAGAAGCCAGCCGATACACCTTTAAGGGCATTGTCAAGGTTAATGTCCACGGCACGGGAAAGCTGTTGCGGTATAGACCGTACCGGGGGCGCACTGGTCGGTTCCACCGAATCAAAAATGCCCTGGCTGACCAATGCATTAGGGTCTAGCGTGGGGCGTGTCGCAACGGGGTTAGACTTTTTTTGGGGGTTCCATATAGTTGGAATATTATTTTGTTTATTTCCTGGACTCCATATAGCCATCTAATTCACCACCTATCTGCGGCATTACTCAAACTGTTCGTTTAGCTTTGCTTTCATTATTTCGCCAAGATTATTAGATATTTTTCCACCGTTCATAAGTCCGTCTATTTCCTCGTATACTTTCTTTAGTGAGGTTCCAGAATTAACGGCATTAATATATTGGGGCATGGCCTCATTAAATAAATCTACATCTGTAGGCTCAGCGTTTTCCTGTGTTGACGAATTGCCCGTACCACCGCTCAACATATTAAGATATTCTGACACAATTTCGTTTCTTTCACTTACAGTTTCTACATATCCCCATCTCGGATCTTTCTGCGCAAAAGCTATGGCTTGTTTGTAATCATCACTGTCTGTATTTTGTTGTCTTGAATTAATCTGTCCCTGTGTATACTGAGTCTGTGCCATCGACGCAGCATTTTGCTCTCTAGCGATCTGTAGCCGATTACTCCTATCCTCCACAGCATTTGCCGCTTCAGACGATAAAGTGCCCACCGGAATACCCAGTGAGATAGAAGCAATATTATCCACATAGCCGATGTTTTTAACTCGGTTCCATGCGCTATCAAGTTTTTTCTGCTCCCGTTCAATCTTTGTATTCTCGGCTGTTAAGCGGTCTTGCTCCACCTGGCGTTCCCTGGTGTACTGCTCGCCCTCAAGGCCAGAATATGCATTTAACACTCCAAGCAAATTATTAAACTCACCCTGCTGCATGCCGTAAGCCTTTTCAATGATTCCTGGCAAGGACTGCGTCATGGCCTGTTGACGTATCTGTGCGTCCCTGTCTGTCGTAACGGTTGAATTAAGGATGTTTCGAGAGTTCATTGCCTCCATTGAATTTCTAGCGGCAAGGTCGGCCCCCTGGTTTACTGCTTCAAGGCTTGACTTGTAATAAGGTGTTTTTGTAACATCCTGGGGGGCCGTTGCCCTTGTTCTCAACTGTGAAAGTATGTCGTTTTGCGTTGTTTGATACTGTTGCCTTTGTGTTGGCTGGGCTGGTTGGACGGGAGCTGCGGCCTTAAAATATTGAGGGTTTCCGGCCTTAAACGCAGTCGCCGCCACCGGGTCAGACAAGGTTTCTCCTAATTTCTCTCTCTTACTAATTGCGGCAGCGTAGGACTCTGGACCGCCAAAGTATTGAATATGTTCATCGTAAGGATTTGCAGCCATTTATCACCCACCCCCCTTAGGTAGTTATCAAAATATGAGTATGCGCTCCGGTTGTTGCCGTTGTTATTGATGTAGAACCAGAGGCTACAGTAGTATGAGTTGTTGCGTCAGGCCAAACGTATTCATGCGTGTGGTTTCCTATGCTTACTGCATGATTATGACCTCCTGCGCTATTTGTTTGATAGGCCGTTGAAAACTTCATTAATGTAATCCATGCTGTACTGTAATATTGTAAATTTGTTATACCACTTGATTGAATAGCTCTTACCCAACCAGCCTGCGGAGTTGCATTGCCCAGACTGGCATCACTCTTAAGCGGAACATAGTTAAGCACGTTGATGTTTTGATGATCAAGCTTAGAGAGAGTGAACTGTAATTCGCTAACCAGTTCATTTAAATATGTTATTAATTCTTCTGTATTTGACAGGCCAACTGGAGAAATAAAACCTGGAATAGCCATTTTACACTCCCTCTCTCAGTTTTTTATCAATTCCATAAATATTTACTTTTCCACTCCCAGAATACTTAATTCTGTGAAATTCATGTGGGGCAATAACTGGCAATGGAATATCAACTGATTGCAAGCCGGTAGTTGAAACTGTTTTAACCACTGTCCAGTCTCCAGCATCTCCAACATCTTTAAACCTGTTTGAGAAAGAGACGTTTAATGTTGCCCCGGTGAAAACCTCTGCTGTTACATCGATATTTGAAACACTCTCTAGCCTTGCAAAGGAATTACCAAAATCAGATTTAGAAATCCATTCCCATGAAACTGTCCCCGTCGAAGATGAATTATCAAGACGGAAAACTCCGCCACCTGCAGTCCCCATATAAAATCCTTTTGATGCGGTTCCTCCCAGTCTTGCAAAAGTATAAGCATCTTCAGTATAATTCCATGGTCCCCACCAGGTGTCTGTGAAAGTGTCAAAAGCCAAAATTTTATTAGCGGCGAGAGATAAATAGTAATAACGTCCGTCAGTCCCGGCACAATGATCATAATATAATGTTCCAATTACAACGTTGGGAAGGAGGTTTTTTATTTTATCGCTTATTTTTTGGGGCATACCGCCATTCCACCTATAAACCCCGTCGAAACCAAGCCAATAAAGCCAACCGTTGACATTCGCTATTGTTTTATGTGCGGCACAGCCAATGCCATAATACCTATCCACAACGGTATAATTAATCGGGCCAGTACCGTATAGTTCATGGAATGACGTATGTTTAAAAACAACAATTCTGCCCGTTGTTAACGCACCAATCCCCGTATTAGATTCGCCTGAAGGAGCTTCAATGGTAATAGTTCCTGCTCCCGCGTCTCCCGCAGTCGTCCAATCATTCACATCCCTCAGGGCGCAAAACTTTACATCATAGCTATTATGACCACAGGCATATACTCTGTTTGCTGTTTGCGTTATATATGGCGCATGAGGAGAATTAGTCGAAGCAGGGGTAACGGCAGTGCCGTTAAATAGTTGGAGTGGGTTGGTAGAATTTGAACCAATTACAAGGTTATCCATAAAATTACATGCGCTATATATGGATCCTGTTACTGATGTAGACAAAGCCGTAGACCATGCAGAACCACCCCATGTATAAAAACCGTCTCCACTAATAGCACATAAAGTATACGGGCCATGTATAGCCAATAAATCAACAGAACTGGAGAAGCTGACTCCAAGTTGCTGCTTTGGATAAATTGTTTCGAGTATTGGCTGATCATACGAGGCAAGGTTTGACATTGACCGTGCTTCATTGTCAGCTATCTTGTGAGCAGCAACTAAGCCATTATTTACTCCGCCGCCCAGGTCTGAATAAGTTATTTTTTTTGAATTTTCACTAGCCATTATACCACCCCTCAGATCGTGGGCATGTATTCCTTGGATTGGCAGCCTTGCGCTTGTTGTAGTCCATCTTTATGCGTCTAAACAGTTTGTCATATAAGCCCTGATAGAGGGATATAAGCATAGTATCAGGATTATTACCACTTCCGGCAATATCCCGGCAGGCTCTCCACTTCAAAATGTCCTGGTATTCATCATTAACGCTGGGTATGGTTGTCAGCGTGTTAGTGCTTAATTGAACCGGGGACTCTTCGTATGTAACCTTAACGCTATACCCATTGCCAGTATCAGAGCTTGGTGCGGGATAAAGACCGATTTGCCCCAAGGCATCATAAAATCTATTTCCTGACAAGGTATCGTCAGGGCCAGCGTAATCATAGGTAGCATATGTTTCGGTTCCATCAATAACGGTAGAATTAGATACCTGTACAGATTTAACCATGTCAATCTCCATATCTGAGGCCATGACATAGAGAGCTTGACCGGCTATGGTTTCAAATTCATATACTTCGGTAGAGGCCATATACCGCCATATCTCATTTTGGGTATCATTCATCCAGCCGATAACCACGCCATCAGTAAAGGTTGCCGTTGATGCTGGCAACCTTGTTCTCACATCATTAAGTAATTGCTGTACGCTAGGCATTTTAAAATCACCTCGATCAAGTTGATTAAAGCATATTACTTTGCTATCCAGCCGACATTGCCAACGCCGGACTCCTTAACATATATACTGACACCAGCGCCGCCATTAAGGTTTAAACAAATACTCCCCATACCAGCCGTTAACACTCCTTCGCAGGGGTATTTGACATTTTGTACCGGGAGAAAGAATCATTGTGTCTGTGCCGCTGTCTATTATAATAGTCACTATTGAAGTTAAGGCCGCAGGATGCATAACCGTCCTTTTTGCATTTGAACCAATAAGGAAAACAGTAGCAGTGGCGACACCTTCAACATAACAACCAAAAATAGCGTTGTTTTTTCAATTCAATCACACCCATGTGTAATTTATATTTGCACCCAGGCAGTAGTTGAAGAATCATAAATAAAGCAATACGCTTTAGCAATCGTAAGAGCTAAATTAACTCCGGCTTGTGTCAATATTTGTCCCGCTCCACCGGCATTATGTTGCAATGTAGTATTGCTATCCGTAGCAAATATATATAAAACTTGTCCATCTATTCCCCCAGTCATATTGGTGATAGTAGTTGCTGCCGTTGAATTTGTTTTTACATACGAATATCCGTTTATGGCAGGAGTTGTTGAATTTTGCGTTAAAATTTTGCTTCCCAGCACAGAATGTTCGCCAGCTTGATACCATGGATGATCTGGCCTTGCATCTGTTCTTTCTACTCCATTTTCTTCAATGTAAGTATAAGAAACAGCACTGCTTAAACCTGTTATGCTCATCCGTAAATTGGTAAGGCCCTCTAACTTAATCATGGCCGTGGGGCTTCCCGGTTGTCCTATGGCATTCCTGGCAAAATGCGCTCCGTCGCTATGTTTTATTTTTATGCCATACGGAATGCTTGTAGTAGTTGCAGGCGGCATACTACAATTTAACAATTCAAATCCGGTTATTCCTTGACCAGTTGTTCCTGTCCAGCCGTAACCGGCTTCTAAATAAGCGTTACCGTTGCCAGGGTTTTCTATGTCTAGACCAATAATCGTTCCACCCGTAGGCCAAGAAGCCTCACTCTTAGAACCCAATAAAACCCGTCCGGAGGATTCAACCGCACCATTAAATATAGTAAATGCTGTGCGATCTATCATTAGTCCTATTTGGCCGCCGCTGATATAATTGCTTACCCAGTTAAAGGTAGTCGAGTAATCTACTTCCAAAGATCCATGTGTTGCATCACCACAACCTAAAAACAAACAATGGCTCATCTTAGTCATTATTGTTCGGTTGATCATTGCTCCATTGGTGGCGAAGTATCCAAAAAAAACATGATCCAGTTTCATTTGATAATTATATTGCACATCTAGTCCAATTAAGCCGATATTAGCTCCTTGTAGACTAATATTCTCCATGCTACCCCACTGTTTATAATCAGGTCCGGCATACGAAGCGCTAACCAAAGTAATAGCATTTACTGTTTTAATTGTAGTATTAAACAAACCAGATCCAATTATATCAACATATTGCGGCCAGGTAAGAGTTGCACTTACAAGATATGTTCCTGGTGGGAAAAAAACAATACCTTTTGAGGCGGCAGCAGCGGTAAGGGCACTTTGTATAGCAGCGGTGTCGTCGGTGACGCCATCTCCCTTTGCTCCATAAGACTTGACGTTAATAATGCCCATCTTGTCAATAAAAAAAGAGCTCATCATTGATTGAGTTACGTGTTTTGCAAGTTCCTCTCTGACGGTTGTCATGAATCATCACCTCTTACTGTGTGCGTTTTAGAATTTCATGGTAGGCTTGTTTGGCACCCCTGATTTCAGCCTGCGCTATTTCGGCTTGGTGTGCGGCCCCTTGAGCCTGCGCTTGCTGTTGGGCAAACTGATTTGTGCGCTTGCCAAGTTCTCCAATCTGCGTTTTCATCCATGCACGGTTTTGGTTGTTCGATTCAAAACCGTATAATTGTGTGGCTTTTAGTAAGTCGCTGCTCTGAGGAACATATACCTTTATCCCAAGACCTTCAGCCAAACCTATCCAATACTCACATGATGGTCTTTGTGCTTGATATTCAGAATCTGTGGCCATATCCACGCCGAGTACGGAAATTTCCTTAAACCCCTCATAGATGGCCATGGCAATAAACCATGAAATTGAGTTGGTAAAATATCTGGCCCCGCTGTATCCCCTTTCCTCAAAGAACTGAACAATTTCATCTTTCGGGAACCGGCGACTGTTGGGTATGTCCTCGTATTCCTTCCACATATAGACCGGACAGGGACATTTTTTAAGAAAGTCCTGGTGCTCTGGTGTTGCTTTGCTCTTACTGCTCCTGTCGTGAATCTCGAACCAGCGATCTGCCCGGAAGGCTGGAACTGTTTTACCAACCTTATAAAATTCATTCAGGCACCAAATCTCGGCATCCGGATCATCCCATTTTGTTTCTGTCCAGCTGGGCGCAAAGCCGACAATGTAAACCTTGCTTTTTTTATCAGACATAAAGCCTCCTTAAAAATAAGGAGGGAGCAAACGCCCCCTCCCGAATGTTTAATTTATGACGTAGCCCCAACTAAACCAACTGAATTCACAATCATCCATGCCGCCGTGGACAACCCTACTAGTTCCACCGCCGAATTGGGCGGTTCAAAGCCGATCTTCTGTTGTGTCTTTAGGGCCGTCGAACCATCGTAGAAGAAAATGGCCGTCGAACCGCTGTAGACGAACGTATGAATGGCAGTGCTGTCAGGCAGATAGGTGGTATTCAGGATAATGGTCTTTTTGCAACCGGTAACAGGAGCATTCAGTGTATACTGTACCGCTTGTGCCGTAGACCACGTTTGCAGCACCGAGACCCCGTACGCCGAAAGGTTTGTAGCTGTGCTTTCCGTGGTTAGGGTAACGGCTTTGTTGCTCAACACCTGTGGAGTGCTTGTGTCTACCAAAGTGAGCGCTACCGTCGAAGGCCATGTCACATTAGCCAATGGACTTATCAGTGTTGAATTAGGCAATACAACACCCTGGTGATAAAGAGCACCTGTTGAACTGCCCATAAGTATGTCTGTGGTGCCCGTTTTCATATAAATAGGATCAACAAATCTAGGCATATTCTTCAACTCCTTTCAAAGAAGCAGGGCACTATTATTAAGTACCCTGACTCCCTACTATGCCAGCGTTGGGAAGGGTGCCTGTCTCGTCAATAGCCACGGCGTTGAAGTACATATCCTTGGTGTTGATTTTGTCCTCATCTTCGTCAAACATGGTCTTCATGAAAGTCTGATAGAGGACATGCTCAAACTCGGTATCCCATATCCACCACGCCGTTTTACTGGCTAAGTAGTGGCTGTATACCCAGTTAAGTTTGGGTAATTGCGCAGATGTATTGCTTAGTTCGTTGGCAATCAAGGTGGACTTCATGATTTCCTCAACGGTTATCATGTTGTAGAAGTGAGTCAGGCCCTTCTTGTGTACACACTTCATAGGTCCGCCCTGGTGATTCTTGA
>Ga0307376_10002664_pt1 | contig 17235 bp, 35 predicted proteins | sample TR2MG_FD_202536 | JGI IMG/M metagenome (GOLD analysis project Ga0307376, IMG submission 202536) | Soil microbial communities from Risofladan, Vaasa, Finland - TR-2 | ecosystem: Environmental > Terrestrial > Soil > Coastal area > Acid sulfate soil | place: Finland: Risofladan, Vaasa | collected...
ACAACTTGATGAATTGGAGGATGTTTATTATGGCAGTTAAAAAATGTGCAAAGTGTCAGGAAGTAAAGGAAATTGTTGGGTTTGGTCAGTGTGAGGATTGTTTGAAATTGACTATGGCAGAGATACCAGAAGAGTTATTAATAAGTGATTGGGAGGCAGTAATATGGAAAAGTGGCTTGTAAGACGTTGCAGTGAATCAAACGTTTTTGCGTGGGGGTTTGCATTAGTGGGGATAGCACTAATGATAATAATTGCACTTATATAAAAAAGCACCGCCGAAGCGATGCAAAATGCAAGCATTAGTGAATTAATGAGGGAGATATAGCAAATGTACAGAGCGATAAAAGATTATACATTTTTAGATGCAATCGAGTTGTTCGTTCAGGGGTATGCGGTAGTAATAGGGGATGGCAAAATCCAAACTATAACAAATGTAGGGGAGGAAGAATAAATATGTTAGCAATAAAAGTAGAGGGCATCGGCGAAGATCCTAAAGTAGAAATAGAAGTAGAACGATCTCAAATTGATGGCAAAATAAAATATACCGTATTTAAATTAGGTGAATTAGTCGTAGAACTTGATTGGAAAAAGCTTGATGAAATCGGAGAGAAAATAGACTTTGCGCTATGGGATGAAACAAAAGAGGACCTTGAAAATAAGGTAGAGGATTTAGAACTACAAATAAGCAGACTAAAGGAACGCATTGACGAAGTAGCAACAACCCACGAAGAAAGCGACAATATATGGATTAATTCAGAGCAATAAAAAAAAGAGCCCCACTAAGGCTCAAATAAAAATCTCATATCAATTATATCAAATTTAAGGAGGATTAACAATGAATAATAAATTTAATCCTGAAGAACTCGTCAAAGTAAATGGCAAAAGTTATCCCGTAGTTGGTGGCAGATTAAGGCTTGCACACGAAGAAAGCAAGGTATCAATAGAAACTACAGTAATAACCTATGACGGAGAAAAAGCCATCATACAGGCAAAGGTAACGACAGACAAGGGCATATTCAACGGACTAGGCAATGCAACTATAACTAGAGATGTAAAGCTAAAAAATGCAATTCTTGAATTAGCAGAAACAAGAGCTATCGCAAGAGCATTAAGATTTGCAGGGTATGGAGTAGAGTTTACTGGGGCAGAAGAAATGCCAAGTAAAGAGGAAGGCGAATATGAGGATAATGTAAAACCTACTAAGATACACTTTGATTCACTCATAGACCTAGCAAAGAAAAAAGGTGTTGACTTATCAGTATTAGGCAAAATGGAAACAGGCAAACCAAGTAAAGAATGGGTAATGAGTGACTATTACAAAGTAAAAAATGTAATTGATCCTATGCCTGATGTAGCATGATAAACCTATGTAAGCTCTGTATAAACTACAGCGAATGCAAAAAGAAGAAAAAATCATGTAAAGACTTTGAATATAACGTGAATAAAGAGTGGGAGGGGTAAAGATGGAACATAAAATAGATCGCAACTGTGGAGAACATTATTGTTCTAAATGTAAACACAAAAATGTCAAAGCACAATTAGAACCTTGTGATAGTTGTATTGGCAATGACAAAGAGTGCTACTTTGAAGCCGAGGAAGTAACACAATGACAATACAAAGCATGGGAGGGGGGTAAATATGAAAGCTTATGAACACGCAGATTATTGTAGAGATTGTTCAACTGGTTTATTCAATGAATTAAACAAGGAGCAACATGGAAATCGCATAATACCATTATTTAAGTCAAATGCAAAATATAGAGATTTACCTAACGGAGATAAATCAGACGTGATGTGTTATGTTCACCCTGATGATAAAGACACAGAATATATTGAAGATTTTAAATATCCACATAGAGAATTATAAGGAGGAATAACACAATGACAACACAACAGGGGCGCAAAGCCCCTTTTAACCTCAACCAAATAGTAAAAGCTGTAACCTGGTTTCTTGCGACAACATTATTCATAGTATGGTTTGCAGAGAGGTTGTTGAGATGAATGTATTAAGTCTGTTCGACGGAATGTCCTGTGGACAGATAGCTTTAGAAAGAGCCGGAATTAAAGTAGCTAATTATTATGCAAGCGAAATCAAACCTCATGCGATTAAAGTAACCCAGCACAATTACCCTAGAACAATTCAATTAGGTGATGTTAGAAATGTATCAACGAAGGATTTACCGCAAATAGATTTATTAATAGGTGGTAGCCCATGTCAGGACTTCTCACAAGCAAATAAGGAAAAGTTAGGATTGAGTGGAGATAAGAGTAGTTTGTTTTATGAATATTTGAGGATAAAGAATGAATGCAAACCTAAGTATTGGTTACTTGAAAATGTAGAGATGGAAGATAAAGAATATGCCACAATAAGCGAATTACTAGGTACATATCCAGTAAAGATTAATAGCGAATTAGTATCTCCGCAATTAAGAGAACGAGTGTATTGGACTAATATTGGTCCAGAGTTTTATGACTTAATAGGATTTAGATATTGTGATATTCCAGAACCTAAAGACAAAAAAATGAAATTTAAAGATATTCTTGAATACGGATATACCGAAAGGAAAAAAGCTAGGTGCTTACTAGAAGGGGATTCAAGACCTCTTGCAACATCAGTAAAAATGTATTACCGCCATTATGTAAAAGGATTCACAACACTAATATTTAAGTCAAAAAAACACTATGAAGATTGTGAGGAATATTTCAACTCTAACATAAAAGTATTGAGTGCTGATGAAATAAAATGTGATTCCAATGTATTTGATGGAGTTAGATACATGACACAAAACGAACTAGAACAATGCCAAACAGTACCTAAAGGATATACCTCAATAGTATCAAGAAATGAAGCAGCGAGTTTATTAGGCGATGGTTGGACAATAGACGTTGTGACTCACATTTTACAATACATAAATCAATGGGGAGGTAGGATATGAACGGTGTACAATCACTAAAACTACGCAACAAACGCAAGCGACAAGGTTTATGTCCGTGTGGTAGAGCAAAAGACGCAGAACAATACTACTGCCAAAAGTGTCGAGATTACAACATGGCATATCAACAAAAGAAACTTGATGCAGTATTAAGATTATAAAGAGTAGGTGAATAAATGGCAGATGTAAAATGGATAAAGATTTACACAGATATGGTGAGCAATAAGAAGATAAAGCGAATTAGGACATTACCAGAAGGAAATAACATTGTGCTGATATGGGTTTTCTTATTGGCACAAGCAGGAGAGAGCAATAAGGGTGGCGCCTTGTATTTGACAGATACAATACCATTCAGAATAGAAGATTTGGCAATAGAATTTGACTATGAAATATCTGTTATCCAGTTAGCACTTGTAACACTTGAAAGGTTTTCGATGATTGAAGTGTTTGAAGATATTATCTATATAAAGAACTGGGAAGAATACCAAAACATTGAAGGGTTAGACAAAATAAGGGAACAGACAAGGATTAGAACTATTGCTTACAGAGAAAAAAAGAAACAGTTATTGTTATGTGACGTCACAGTGACGCATGGTGACGCGACAGAACTAGAACTAGAACTAGAACTAGATATAGATAAAGAACTAGATATAGATATAGAGGGTAACGTTACTAATAACGTGACAGAAACCGTTACTATTTTAAAACCTAATGAATTATTAATTATTCAAGTATTAGAAAAAGTTAAAAACTACCCTCTTGACAGAGAAAAGGAAATTGATATGTATTCTAGGTTAACAGAAAAATACCCTGACTTAGACATTGTATCTGTAATTAAAGAATGGTCTATCAATAAGTTAGACAAACCATTGAAGGCAAAAGATAGCCCAAGAAGTCAAATAAGTAAATGGTGTAGCAACGCAGCGAAGTGGGGACAAAATCCAAAGCAGAAGCCTATAAAAGTAGAAGAAAAAATAAGAAGGGAGAAACCATTAGTATGGACGCAGAAGAATTAAAACTTGCTTTAGGAACAAGAGCTAAAGATATTATAGCAGCTGGGTTAAACTTTCAAGTTAATAAAGGTAAAAAAGTTTTGTGTCCGCTGCATAATGAAAAAACCCCTAGTATGAGTTGGTTCGACGAAGGTTTAGTATGGCGGTGTCATGCGTGTGGTGGTTCGATAGACATATACAAATACTATACAGATTTTGAACATATGAGTTTTATAGAAGCAAAAGAAAAAGTTGCTTATATAACAGGAATGAAAGCCTTTGAAAGAACAAACATAGTAGCCAAGAAGGACTATGTAGCCCCTAATATACAAATGCAAGAGTTGTCAAAAGAAGCTATTGACTTCATGGCTATACGCAAAATAACAAAACAAACATTGGAAGAATGGAGGGTTAAACAGCATAACTGGAATGGAAAAGAGGTTTATGTTTTTCAATACTTCGAGAATGACAAACTTGCATATGTAACATACAGAGGAATAGGGAAAGGAGAAATAAAAGGCGGTTGTGAGGTAAATACAAAAGCGATCTTATGGGGTATGTGGCACATCGACAATAATAAACCTTTAGTTATAACAGAGGGGCAACCTGATGCAATGGCAGTATGGCAAAGCGGTTATAAGAATGTGGTAAGTATACCAAGTGGAGTAAACAATTTTGCATGGGTAGATAACTGTTGGGAATGGTTACAGCAGATAAAAGAATTTATAATATTTGCTGACAATGACGAGCCAGGTATAAAGTTTGCAAATGAAGTAAAGGCGAAATTAAAAAATGTAAAGATCGTTTTATCTGATAAATATAAAGATGCAAATGAAGTCATGTATAGAGAAGGTCAGCAAAAGGTATATGAAATTATAGACAAAGCAATAAACCAAATGCCAAGTGGGTTGCTTGATGTATCAAACCTACACTATCAATCATTAGTAGAAACTAGAAATGAAGGTATTGAAACAGGATTTATAGAGTATGACAGCCACGTTGAGGATTGGAAAGAAGGTCAACTAACGGTTATATTCGGTAGAAATGGAGAAGGGAAAACAACCTTCATAAGTCAGATAATAGCACATTGCCTAGAGAAAAAAGTTAAAACATTCTTATATAGTGGTGAAATGTCAAACGACAAAATACAAAACTGGATATACCGCCAATTGGTAGGGAACAAGCAAGGCTACTTAAGGGCAATACAAACAAAATACAACCTTAAAACAGAGGTAAACCCTGCAACAATAAAAATTATAAAACAATGGCACAAAGAAACCTTTTACTTATTTGATAGGCAGGCTGATGCAGTAAATAGAAACCTAAATAGTTTCTTTGAGTTAATGAAATTATCAGCACAAAGATATTCAGTAAAGCTATTTGTAATAGATAACTTAATGTCAAAACTAGAAGAAAATGCAGATAGTTTATATTCGGATCAAGCCAACTTTGTTCAAAGGTGTAAAGATTTTGCAATAAATAATAAGTGTCATGTTGTACTAATTGCACATCCAAACAAAGAAAAGCAAGAAATAAACAACGGCAAGCCAAACCTAGAAAAAACAGATATTAGCGGAAGTAACAACATAGCAAATAAAGCAGACAACATAATTGCAGTAGAACGTAATTGGTCAGATGATGCAGAATACGACGCAATCATAACAAGTCTAAAAGACAGGGAGGGTGGAGATAGAAAAGTAATGAAGTTTAATTTTAGCAAAAATACATTAAGATTTTACAACAACGAAACGAAAGAAACCGCTAAATACAGTTGGGAAACAGAGGGAGGAGTTGTAAAAAATGAAGGATTTACAGAAGTGTATTTCACTGATGACGGCGAGCAAATGCCATTTTAAGGAGGTAGAGAATGCAACCAATACAAATAGTTGAAAAATGCACGATTCTTGAAAAGCAATACAATAAACTGCTAATCAGATTTAACAAAGCTACTGCATTTTTAGAGAATAGCAGTACAACTGAAAAAGAAGTTGAACAATGGCTGTGTGAATACCGAGAAATACTAATGCAGATGAAACAACTGTGTAACAACATTGAAAAAGTAAGTGGATTTAGACCAACGATAAACGAATTTTTAGGAGGGTTTTAATGAAAATAACAGACAAAGCATTCCAGGCATACAAACAATTTATCCGCAGATACTGCCCTGATTCACTCTGTGTAGATTGTCCAAAGTGGAAGGGTAAATGTACACATCATAATCATCCAATGGACAAATTATTTATAGAGGACGGTAAAAGATGGAAAAGTCAAATATAAAAATAGGAGGAACAACAATGAAATATACAAGAAAAGTACAACTAATGGGTGGTAAAGGCTACGCAATACAAACTAACAAAGTAAGAATACTTGCTGAATATCCTAGATTTTATCTACTAGAGATAATTGATTCAATAGGCGGTAATTACAGGGAGTGTGCTGATAAGTTTAGTTTGAAGCATAGCAAAGAATTAATAATAGGGAGGAATAAGTAATGAGCGTAAATATAAGAGAGGGTACAAAAGCCTTTGTTAAAAAAGTAGAGGACAGAAACGGACTATCACTTGCAACATTGACAACAGGTCGCAAAGGTCAAGACGGCAAATATATAAACAGCTTCTGGAACGCAAAGTTTGTAGGCAAAGCATCAGACCTTGCAAAGACAATCGGAGAAGGGGATAGGATAGAAATATCAAGTGCAATTATGACTAAAGAGAAAGCAACAAACGGCAATTATTACGATAATTTGACGGTGTTTGGGTTTGAGGTAATAGCGAAGGGACAGGCAAAGGTACAAGATGCAGACTTTACAGTAATTGACGAAAGCGAAGATTCAGAATTGCCATTTTAGAGAGGGGTGAGGTAAATGAAAGTATCTTGGTTTTCAGCAGGATTATCAAGCTTTATATCTGCTTATTTAGTTAAAAAAACCGTAGATAAAATGGTTTATATACACATAGATGACCAACACCCGGATACTTTAAGGTTTTTAAAAGATTGTGAAGATTATTTAGAAATGCCAATAGAAATATTGCAATCGAGATATAAAAATGTAGATGAAGTAGTAAGGCAATTCAAATACATAAATGGTGTTGGTGGAGCGACTTGCACAAATGTATTGAAAAAGAGAGTTAGGAAAGAATGGGAAAAACAATATAAAGGACAAGACCTTACTTATTTATGGGGCATGGATTTAAACGAAAAACATAGGGCGGAAAGAATCGAAGAAACTATGCCAGAGTATAAACATGAATTTTCTTTGATAGACAAAAGCCTGACTAAAAGCGAGGTTCACGGCATGGCTAAAAAATTAGGAATAAAAAGACCTGCAATGTATGACATGGGATATAAAAACAATAACTGCATCGGGTGCGTAAAGGGTGGAATGGGTTATTGGAATAAAATAAGGCGAGATTTTCCAGATGTATTTGAAAGCAGGTCTAAACTTGAAAGACTTACGGGCGCATCTTGTATAAATGGAATTTATTTAGATGTACTAGAGCCTAATAGAGGAAGAATGGAAGATGAAATAATGGAAGAATGCAATATAATGTGCCAAATAAATAGTTTTTAGGAGGAAAGGCTATGCAAACAATAATAGACTTAAAACCTATAATAGCAGAATATGCCGTAGAACTATATTTTAGCGGGGTACCTGTGGAAGAAGTAATAGCAAAGGCAAAAGAAAAATATAGGAGTGAGTTAAATGAAGTTTAAAGATTTTGCGGTTATATTTGAATTTGAAATAGTAATCATTGTCTTGTGGGTAATACCGGGTTTAATACTGTTAATAGGTGGATTAATGACACTATAAAATAGGGGGAAAGGTGAATGAGAAATAAAGCTAGTTGTACTTTCAATGGAAAATGTGATTCAAAAGCTGAATACAATTGTGAGGATTGCGATTACTTCCACAGAGAGAACCTAGACACTATAACAGACAGTGGATATAGACATTTCACAACAGGTGCAGTAAGAGGTAGTGATAAAGGTAAAGGTGATTGTCTAAGCATACCACCAAACGCACTACTAAGATTATCAATGCTATACCAAAAGGGTGCAGAACAATATGAAAGGTTTAATTTTATGAAGGGCATACCATGTACAAGCTTTGCAGATAGTGCAGAAAGGCATCACTTGAAATATAAAGCAGGATGGGATGATGAAGATCACGCAGCAGCGGTAGTATTTAATTATCTAGGCATCATGGAAATGGAAGCAATTAAACCTGAAATGCAAGACATTCCAAATAGACAAGGCAAGAAGGTTTTTAAGTATGGCATATGATAAAAGTTGCAGATATTGCGGAATACAAGCACAACATCATCATCACAAATTTGAAAAAGGTATGGGTGCGCCAAAGAAGTTTAAATTCATGGATTACGATATAAACCTAGATGATAGTTATATGTGTACCGGCTGCCACCGAGACACACACGCGCACCCACACGAAGGCAAAGACCTTCAAATGAAAATTGAAGCATACCTAGAACTAAAAAAGATATTCTTCAAACCTTATTATAATCCATACATCATACAAAAGCTATTGAACTATAACCCCATACAGCTAAGAGGACTATTAAAAGGCATGATGCCTAAGGGTGACCAATACGCAAGTGAAGATATAATCATTAAGTTGTGTGGCGGAAAGATAGACGGAAAGATATTAGCGGAGGTGGGGCAATGATTAAGATCATAATCCCCGGTGAACTCACCGACCTCAACACCTACATAAACGCAGAACGTAGCAATAGATTTGCAGGTGCAAAACTAAAAGCAACTAATACAGATACAGTCATATGGTGTGCTAAGCAAATAAAAGTATTGCAACCTCTCGAGAATGTAAGGCTAACAATAAGTTGGTATTGCAAAAACAAGAAGAAGGATAAAGATAATATCAGTTTTGCAAAAAAATTTATATGGGACGGACTAGCAAAAGCAGGAATTATCAAAAATGACGGATGGAACAACATAACAGGATTTGAAGATAAATTTTACATAGATACTATAAATCCTAGAATCGAGGTTGAAATATGGGAGGGTTAAAAAATGGGATACGATTGTTCAATTAATGGGAAAAGAAATGGTTGCAATTATTGCTATAACAATAAAACTATAAAAGAAAGATTCGAACCATCCACACAAATATCCATAGAAGATAAGCATTTAGTTAGCATAGATATATTTGGCATGATTGGAATACCTATAAATTATTGTCCTCTATGCGGTAAGAAATTAAGGAAAATACTTTTATGAAAGCTAACACAATAAGAATACAATACACCGAAGACCCTAAGCTAATGGAAATAGTGTTAACTACTTTAAAGTGCCACCAAACAGCACAGGAGGTCGCAGGGTTAAAGGAAATTATCGCAAAGGGCAAAGAGTTAGAAGTAAGCATAAAGAAATTTACACAAAAGCGCAGCTTAGATGCCAATGCCCTACTCTGGAAAATGTGTACTGAAATAGCTAATGTAATAAAAAGCGATAAAGATGCAGTATATCTCACGATACTCGAACGATACGGAGTATTCACTCATGTAATAGTAAAGCAGGAAGCTGTTGACAGAATGATGCTGCAATGGAAAACGGCAAGGGTATTAGGTGAAGTAACCATAAACGGTAAAACAGGAATACAAATACAATGCTATTACGGATCACATTTATATGATAGTAAGGAGTTTAGCGTATTGCTAGACGGTGTGATATCAGATGCAAAAGAGCTGGGGATTGAGGTAATAAGCGAGAGTGAGAAGAATTTATTAATTACTGAATGGGGGAAGAAATAATGCATATATTGCTAATTGGTGTTGATTATAAAGAAGTCAATATTGCACTAGGAAAATATTCCACTCATCATAAATCAAAAGGCGATCGAGTAACTATAAAACATTTAGGGTTGGATGGATATCCATCTAAAAAACATATTACAGTTGATGCTTCGGCTTATGATAAAACTTATATATCACAATTATTCGATGTAAATCAAGGAAAATGGGAAGTGACAGGGTGTAAAGAAATAGAAATAGGTGGAGTTGGAAGCTTATACCCTAAAAAGAAACTTCCTGCTGAAATTGAACATTTGGAAATAGATTACTCGTTATTTGACACAGATACAAGTTTTGGATTTATAACCAAAGGTTGTCCGAATAAGTGTTACTTCTGCAAAGTACCTGTAACGGAAGGTGAATTATACAGATATCAAGACATAGACGACATAATAAGGCACAAACAAGTAAAGTTTATGGATAATAATTTTTTAGCCTACGAAGGACACAAGGATATATTAAAAGAGTTGGTAAAAAGGGGAATACGTTGTCAATTTAACCAAGGATTAGATATAAGAAGAATTGATGATGAAGATGCAGAGTTGTTGAGTAATCTTAATTATATGGGAGAATACACCTTTGCATTTGACAACATAAAACAAAAATTAATTATAGAAAAAGGCTTAAACATAGCAAAGAAGCACATTCCAAAAGCGTGGAAAATTAAGTTTTATATTTATCATAACACTGAGTTTACAAGTATAGCAGATAGTATGAATCGTGTTGAATGGTTAAGAGAAAGAGAGTGCTTGCCATATCTCATGAGAGACATTAATTGTTGGGAAAGTAAAGATTCTGATTTCTTAATAGATTATGCCGCATATTGCAATCAACCTAACATTTTTAAAAAAATGACATTTGAGCAATTTTTAGTTAAAAGACATACAAGAAATGATCGGATTGTTAAAAGTCTTGAAACCTATAAAAATAATATGGAGGTGTAACATATGCCAAACCATGATGCCACTTACTATATGGGATTGGACAGACAATACAACGGTACTCAACTAGACTATGACGAGAGCCTATATGGCGATATAACGGCAGATAGGCAAAAGGTGAGTGTAAAGTATTGGCGAGATAAAAAACATTACGTAAAGCGGCTTGTAGACTTAACGGAGATAATCTACATAGATAAGGAAATGCCATTTCAAAGACATTTTAAAATGTAAGGTGGGGGTAATATATGAAAAATTATAAATCACTGATAATGGAATTAGAAACCCATATCAAGCTAAGAGATAGTTTTGAGGTTAGTTGGAAATATTGGACTAATCAATTTGATAATAGTGGACCTAGAGAGATTAAGGGTCAAAACTATGCGAATCTAGATATGCCCAGGGGAAGTAGTGACGATTCAACTCTTGACAAGATAGTTTATAATATGAACCATTTCTGGAACTTGATAGTGATGGAAAATGAGTATATTGAGAATATGCAAACAAATCTAGACAGTGTAAACGTATTTATAAAGGATTGTGACAACATTTATAGTAAGGTTGCATATCTTAAATATCAAAAAAACGAGGACGGTCGAAAAAAATATACATTAGCGCAAATAGCGGAAATGTTGGGATATTCGGAGGATTGGATAAAAGAGGTTAGTGCAAGGGTGTAAACGGAAAATATACCCACTTTAACCCACTGACATATTGACAAAATTTTGTTATGATACAAATGAAAGCAGTCTCGAAAGGTGCCAATTCCCTCTGGCACCTACGTAGAACACTAGCGCATTGGTTATCTAATGCGCTATATCTATTTTTTTTAGGAGGTTAATTATGGCTAAAATAATAAAACAAAGAATAGTTGACTGGATAAGGTCACAAAGATTAATGTTGAGAGTTAGCTTATGAACAATATAATAGAAAACTTGAAAGACTATACGATACAAGTAATAAAAAACAAAGAGATCAATATAAGTCGTCGATGTATTCTTGAGAAAGCATTGTTGGAAGCTGTAAGTAACTTAGAATACGCACAAAAATTATGTATAGCAAATAATATAAAGTTGGGCAATTAAATGGGTTGGCACATTAAAGCCGACCAACTCCGTAAAGAGGGTAAAAATCTAGGCGACATAGCAACCACCTTAAACATGAAATATAAGACAGTGCAAAGAGGACTATACCGGTATGATCACCCTAGTAAAATTGTAGAGGTAGAGGGTAAAGAAGAACCGAAACCTAAGTATGAGGAACAAGACAAAGGCTATACAATCTACTACGGACAAAAACAAAGGCATGAAATATTTATAACCTTTGAAAACCTAGAAGAAGCTTTTAACTTATACTGCATAGCACACTTAACGCTCAATCAAGTATCAATGAAAATGAACTTGACCCGCAAGGAATTTTTCGCAGTCAAGACAGCATTTGACATAACAAAGGATAGTATGCCTTTTACACCAAAGCAACTTGACTATTATACAGCTGATGAAATAGCGGAAAAGTGCAGAATAAAGAAAAAGCAATACGCGTTAACAAAGATCGAACATAGTAAATTCGCCGATATAGAAAATCGTGTTAAACAGATGGATGTAATAGATTTTTGGCAAAAACAAATGTGTGCAGCTGTTAATCAGATAGATGCAAAGCCATATAACATAGTTAAGTCTAAGCGAAATACAGAAGAATTATATGTTGCGTATGTGGCTGACGTACACGCTGGACTAGAAGTTGACAACTACTTCAATAAATATAATATTACAATTATGCACGAGAGATTCGCAAAACTAGCACAATCGTTAATAGACAACGTACCAGGTAAAACAATCTACATAGCAGACCTAGGGGACGCAATCCACGGAATTATACACGGAAGTGTTGCAAAACACGGCACATGGGTAACAGATGCTACTACAGAGGTTATAAAGGCTTATGAGCAATTGTTCTTAACATTGATAACAGCAGGATATGACGTAACGTTTGCAAAAGTAAATGGATCCCATGAATCAATAGAAAAAGCTAAGCAAGAGAGAACAGAGGAAGAAAGCTTTGGGAACATCATATATAATATGTTGGCTTGGAAATACGGCAAATTCAAGAACATACATTTCATAGCAAAGTTAAAAGGTTTAAGTATGGCTATATTACCATTGTTTGACTATAGTATATTGCTTTTACACGGCGATAATGCAGGTATAAGCAAGCTTAAAGAAGCTGATAGATTATTTAGAGAGTTTAATGTTCGCGAGATAAATGCAGGTCACATACACCATAGAAAAGCTGAAGACTATAACGGCTTAGCATTGTATCATAATGAAGCGTTTTGCGGAGCCGATCAATACGCGAGTAGCGGCCTGATGAATAGTGAATTTGGAGTCCGACTAGTTAGTTACACTAAAGCAGGTCGAGGCAAAGAAGAACTGATAAGACTCTAATATCTTGGGCGCATGTCGTGATGACAGCAGTAAGTCCCATCTTTATAATTATAATTAAAATAAATATAATAGAGGTTACGGATCCTACCAAAACCGTATTAATAGTATTTGGCGTAGCAATTGAAAGAGTTGCAGGGAAAAGTTGTTGTATGGAGGGGACAATAACACAAAACAAGTATGGCAAAACTTAATTTTGAAAGGATAATAGATGGGTAAAGTTATATACTATGATGATGTATTATGTAATTTATGTAATTTAATGGCAAAAGACTATGTGACAGGGCGTTTAAGTGATAAAGAATTTAAAATGTTAGCAAAACTCAATGAGTGGGTACAAAATGATATCAACACAGAAGTTTTGGAGGGGTAATATGGAAGTAAATATAAGGTATAAGGAAATAAATAAGAAAGCAATTGTTGATGAAGTTTTAGAAGCTTATAGATGTGGTTACAATACACCAACGAAAGAATTAATAGCAGAAACCATAGACCGCATATACAAAGAAAATAGTAAGCATATAGAGAGTGTAACAGTATTACATAGAATTAAAAGTGGTTATGAGTTTTTAAAAGAAATGAAGTTAAAAGATAATATATTAACCATAAATTATGAGGACTTCGATAAGGCTGAACTATCTCAACTCATAGATATACTAACCACTATAAAGAATCAGATGTAGTAGGAGAGCGATAAGAATGGAAGATGATAAATTAACTATAAAACAAGAACGTTATGCACAAGGCTTATTTGCCGGACTCTCACAGCGAGAGGCATATAAGAGGGCATATAACGCATCTAACATGAAAGATTCAACCATAGATAGAAACGCCTGTGAGCTTGCTGGTGACAACAAGATATCAACAAGGATAGAATACCTTACCAATGAGTTTAAAGAGCGTAACATGCTTACTGTAGAATGGGTGTTGAACAACCTTAAATATGTGACAGAGAGATGCCTGCAGCAACAAGCTGTATTAGATAGAGAAGGAAATAACACCGGAGAATATAAGTTTGAGCACACCGGAGCAAATAAATCGCTAGAGTTAATAGGTAAGCATTTAGGCATGTTTACAGATCGCATAGAATCCCATAATATTACCGAAACCATAGAATATACAGCAGAGGATAGACAAAAGAGGATAGCGGAGTTACAAGATAAGTTGGGATATAAAAAAATAATTTTAAATAATCCTCATATTTGTGTTGACATATAGCAAAAATGGAAATTGATTTTGTTGCAAATGCTCAACTAAATGCCACTATCTAACCGCCTTATAACAGTATAAATGGAAATTATAATATATACATTAGCACTGCATAAACGTAAAAAAGCAGTAGATTTGTTAAGGCAAATAGAGCAAAGTGTTGCAAATACTCAATAGTAGATTGCACGAAATTATCCATTTCGTGCAATGTGGATATTAGGAGGGGTAAAGGTATGAAAAAAAGAGCTATGAAAAAGTATATACCCCAAAATACCTTATACTGCTATACATATAAAAAAGGCAAAGGGATACCTTGCCCTTGGAGAAAATACATTAAAACTATAAACTTAGATAAGTCAAGCTGCGAACATGCAGATACTTGCAAAGATATGTGTTGGTCGAGTTTTGAAACAAGTTGTAGAATAAAAGTATATGAATGTAAATATCTAGGTTATATAGATTATAAAGAGGATAGTTTGCTTTGGGATGCTTGCAAGGAATGTGGAGTAAGTAAGGTGATGCTATGCTAACACAAAAGGAAGAAATAGAACTTATTAGGCTGCTAGAAGCTGAAGAATGCGAACACAATTCACGCAATATTATATATGAAGCATATCGAAAGTTTAAAGGTCGGTATGCTGTCTTAATTGGTGGTAGTGGCAGCGGTAAATCTTACGAGATAGCAGATAAAAATATAGATCGAATAGTTACAGAGGATAACCACCGTATATTATGCTGTAGGGCAGAACAAAAGCAAATATCAGAATCACAAGTACCTTTGATAGTGTCTAGGATAAAGGCAAGGTATGAATCAAGTTATATAAAAGGTCAATGGAAAATAAATCTATCTAAAGGGCATGAAAGCATAACATATCTGCCTAATGGTAATACATTTATATTTTGGGGACTTGATAACCCTGATAAATTAAAGTCTATATTTGATATATCTTCCGTGTGGCTTGAAGAAGCAGACCAAATAGAAGTATCTGCATTAAGGGAAGTAGAAAGAAGATTAAGAGGTTATAAGGGTAAGAATAAAAACGGTACTGATAAGTATATGCAAATATCGTTTAGCTTTAACCCAGTACATGAAACCTCCTGGATAAAAGGAATGTATTTTGACAATAAGGAACCTTATCAATTAATGCTATGCGGATTACAGCACTTTGAAGATTGCACATATTATAAGAATGTGGATATGCCTGACTTCAGCGAAAAGATATTAATATATGACGATAAACTTAAAAAAGATATAGAGAAGTATAAGATAAACACCCTTATAATGCACACAACCTATTTAGATAATAGATTTATAGATGATACCTATTCACAAACATTATTAAAGCAACAACAAGACAACCCAGAAGAATTTAATGTGTATGCGTTAGGTCAATGGGGTATGTATGGGAATCACTTTTTTAAAGAGTTTAGGAAAGATATTCATATATGCGAACCCTTCCCAATACCTACACATTGGAACAAGTACACTTCAAAGGACTATGGACTTGATATGCTGGCTAATTTATGGATCACAATAGATACACAGGGTAATGCTTACGTTTATAAGGAATTATACGAAAGCGACTTAATAATATCAGAAGCTGCCAAAAGAATTAAAGAGGTTAACGGTAAAGATAGAGTACTAAGAAAGTACGCACCTCCTGACCTCGACAATAGAAGACAAGAAACAGGCAAGAGTGCAATGGATATATTTAGAGAGAACGGCGAAACACTTTATAGGGCGGGGGCAGATCGCGAAGATGGTTGGTTAGCGGTTAAAGAGTGGCTAAAGATATTTGAGACTAAAGACGAACAAACAGGCGAAACAATCAACACAGCAAAGCTAAAGATATTTAGTAATTGTAAAAACCTCATAAGAACATTACCACAGTTAAAACAATGCGAAGATAACCCAAACGATGTAGAAGAAAATAAACCACATGAAATTACACACGCACCCGATGCACTAAGATACTTCTGTATAATGCGTACAACTAGTACTTTTATAAAAGAAGAAAAAGACCCTTACGACGACCTAACACCAAAAGAAAAGTACAACAAAGATATATCAAACATGACTAAGATACCAAAAGGATTTTTCGGATAGGAGGAATTAAATGAGTTACTTAATAGGAGCAACAGCAATGTTGTTCTTTTCTTTTGCCCTAACAGGCATATTCTACGCAGGATATAGGCTAGGACAACGCAAGAAACCGCTAGTAGTTGACGAGGATAAACAAAGAGAGATAGAACGCAAAAATAAAAGCTTTGAAGCTATATTGAATTACGATATTAATACAGCAATGGGGAAAAGGAAGTGAGTAAATGAGTAAATATAACGGTGATAAAGTACAAGATTGGCAGAAATACCTTGATGGCGTAAAGTTTAATAACAGATTAAAGCCTAACTATTATGATGCAGTAAATACTTCAATAGACTTCTTCAACGATAAGCAATGGCGCAACTTAGAAAGCGAGGACTTTCCTGCACCAGTATTCAACTATATCAAGAGAGTTATAACCTATTTTGTAGCTTTTATGACTTCAAGTAAGGTCAAGTTAAAACTAGAACCTCTTGCATATGCTGATGATGATAACAACCCCGATACAAACGCAAGTGAGATAGCAACAGCAGAGATTGACAACTTGTTCGAAAAATTCAAGATGGAAAATCGCTATCGTGATGCTTGTTTTGACGCTTCAATCATGGGTGATACTTGCGCTCATATGTATTTTGATAAAACAAAGATACCGTATGGCGGTGCATTCGCGAACATAGAGGGCGAAATAGAGTTTGAGCTTGTTGATGGAACAAATGTATTCTTAGGCAATGCTAATAATCCTAAAATAGATGTAAAAGTACAACCTTACGTAGGCATTAGCGGTCGTGACATGGTC
>Ga0307376_10002665_pt1 | contig 17234 bp, 16 predicted proteins | sample TR2MG_FD_202536 | JGI IMG/M metagenome (GOLD analysis project Ga0307376, IMG submission 202536) | Soil microbial communities from Risofladan, Vaasa, Finland - TR-2 | ecosystem: Environmental > Terrestrial > Soil > Coastal area > Acid sulfate soil | place: Finland: Risofladan, Vaasa | collected...
ACGGCGACAGCTGTCGTAGCTGGTTGGCCGACAGTTGTTTGCCGGTGCTGCGACTGAAGCTGGACTGGATCGACAGCATCAATCGCACCGCCTGCCGCACCAGGCTGAAGCGACGTCGCAACAGGTCTTCAGGTTCACTTAATTCCACCAAGAGCGTGAATTTGACTCTGTTCTTCGGACCCCGTTCTTCGAAACGAATTACGCGATTGTCGTGGCGAGCAGTTCTGAAAGTGGGTCTTCGGTCTTCTTGAAACGGTGCTCGAATATCGCGTTGCGGTGATACTCAAGATAGGATCGTTGCTCTTTGAAGAATTCGCCGCATCGCTTACCTTGAGTGAGATCAAGGCCGATGCGTTCTATGACTTCTTTCGGGAGCTGGCCTGATCTTACGAGCGACCCATTGTCTTCGAACGTGATCCAGCCGCGGTCAAATAAAAAATCGGCATGCGGGCTGAGTAGCAAACCATTGCTGCCATCAATGCGTTCGTTGCCGTCGGCGCATTTTGCCCATGGCTTAATATGGCTCGCTCGGAGAAAGCGAAGGTCTGCAATTCCGGTGAGCCTGCACTTCTTTTCGACAGTCAGTAGCCGTCGCTTGAAAAGCGATTGTTTTGAACGTATTTCTACAAGCTGCAGAGAGGCGGTTGCAGATAGGTCGAGCTGAGGTTGTGCTCGGTCGGCAATCACATTTTGGAAGGGATTGAAGTCCCTCTCGACCGGTTCCAGCATAAATACGATGGCGGTTCTTGTCCCTCCGTTCGTGTCCGGAACACCGTCTTTACTGTAGGCATGCCGAAAGTGGAATTCGCCCAGAAAGCGATAGGATTGTGCACGCCCCATCATCTGGAAAAGTAGCAAACGCTTTCCGTTCTGCTGGTGCTCACGGATGGCACGGTTACCGCCTTTGTCTTGCATGTCTCCACTTTGGCCTTCGCCGTAATAGTGGAGAACCCCGTTGTCGTCCCAGAAGTCATGATACCCATGCTGCTTTCCGGCTTCGCCAGTGAACAGGATCACGAATGGGCTGTTGGCAGGGGTAGAAATTCCTCCTTGCATCTGGCCGCCCAATCGGCCGTGGATGTCCTGCCGGCGGTTGTAAAGGGCGCCAACTTGATAGGGGAGGTCGATGGAAAGTTGATGCTGCACCATGGCGCTCCGAGGATACCAGGTGGTCCTCTGATCAATGCGATCGGTCCGGCGGCGAAATTATGCGGCAACCCCGCTTGGCGCTTGCCGGGCATGCGCCCAGCAAGTTCGTGAGCCGGGCCGGGCTTTCCGACAGGACTCCGGTCTTGGCGAAAAGGAGCCGACATCCACATGTCGACTCCCCCCTGCGCGGCCTGTCGACCCCGACTCACCGCCGCACAGGGGCAGGGTGGTCCTTTCCGATCCCTGCCCCCTAGAGTGGGTCTCTTGAGCTTGCTCGTTCGCGACTGGGTGAGATTGCAGCGAACTCGGTGCGGGCGTAGCGGTCGAACGGACACTAGCGCTCAACGCTATGATCCGCTTAACACGAATTGCCCGTTATGAGCGTAAGATTTCTTCCACGCGCGGATATGAGGAGCAACCGATGACTACTAAGGGAACAGTCAAAGCGGCAGTTGCCAGCGGGGGTGCCATGTTTTCGGGCTTCAAGATGGCGAGCAACGGAGCGATGGTCGTTGAACGCAACAAGCTTCATGATTCGGACGGCTATAAGCGTCAGGTCCAGGCACTGACTGTGCTTAGGGAACATCGGAAGGAAAAGGTAAAGTAACGCAACGATTGGGCCTTATGGGGCCCAATTTCGTTTCCAGGGGAGCAACAAGGATGGGCTCAGCAGTCTTTGCATTGGTTTTTCTTTCGAGCGGTTATTTACTCTTGCGCCGCTGGTCTATCACTAGGCCACACGCGCTAAGTTGGGATGGTCACGCGCTCTACTTCAGTGTGGTTGTAGCCTCCATTGTTCTCGCGGTCGAGGCTGACATTCTCCGAGAGATTGTCGAACAGTCCGGAATGGTCGGGGCGCAATTCAATGCGAAGATTTCCGGAGTGCTCTCCGCATTCGCTACAGAGAATAAACTGAACGTCCTTGGAGTAACGGCTGCTTGGTCCGTTCCGATCGCGGTTACCAGTTTCATTCTACTGAACGCCCCTATCCGATTTTCCTCGTTTCTTCGCGTTCAACTGTATTTGAGGATGAGTTGTCTCGGTGAGCTCGAAGAGTTTCTCCTGATCACAAGCGCTCGAAACCTTCCGGTAATGCTGACGCTGGCATCAAAAAAAGTCTATGTGGGATTTTCGCTTGAGGCTAACGCTTCGCGAGGTAAGAGGGACTGGGTCAGGATCGAGCCACTAATTTCAGGCTATAGGGATAATAACCAGGAGTTCGTATTCACGACCGACTACAGTTGGTTACACGCCAGCGGCTCCCAAGAGAGCATCAGGCGGGAAGATTTCGACATCATCGTTCCTGCGTCCGACATCGCCTCGGCGCATGCATTCGACCTCAACATTTATGTCCAGCAGTTCCTGAATGGCGGAGGGGAGATTGCCGGAGCATCTTCGCTATCGACGGCGAGTGCTCCCGCTGAGGCAGACGCCGTAAGTGGCACACGCGCTGTGCGCGTCGAGCGCGCCGCAGGCCAGCCGACGACCAAATGTGAAAGAATTTACTGGAGCTTCTGCGGTGCGTTGGCAGGATTGGCCCCGACAGCCTATTTTTCGTGGTGGCTCGTTTCAGTTTTTTGGATATTGATGACGGCACTTCTGGCTTATGCGAGCGTTATTGATAGCGAAGGAACTTCGTAAGTTCGCCAATCGTTGCAGGGTCAGCAGGTCGGTCCGGTGGACACTGGTCTCGTAGTGGTTGACGCGGTGCTAGTGACGAAATCGTCGAGGCCTGCCTTGATACCCAGGTTGCCCTGCGAAATGCCGCAGGCCTCCCGCCTCGCGCAGCGGGCGGCTGTAGACGGGAGCTGTTTTTCTCAGCCAAGTGCGTGTACTTCCGGATAGCTCAGCGTTTTGCCTTCGCCCTCAACTCGGCAGCCATCCTTCTTTGTTCTGCTGGCGACATACTTGCCACCGCAAGAATGATATCCGCTAGGGTATCGTTGTCTGCCAGCAGGTAGGCCAGCGGAACGCCAAGTTCCCTGGCGAGCTTGCTTGCTGTTACGAAGTCTGGCTCAGAAGTCCCGAGTTCGTACCTTGTAACCCTGCTGGACACGACGTCCTCCGAGAGTCCAATCCTCCTGCCAAGCTCGCGCTGTGAGATGCCCAAAGCCAAGCGGGCCTTCTTCAGACGCTTGATGAACATGCTGTGGGAGTTGGGAGGCGACATGGGCCCTAGCAAGCATTCCTGTACTTGCCCACAGGATGGCTTGCTTGGCTCGAATCGTATGCTACATAAACTGTAGCTATCGCGCTACGATCTCTGGTGCGAAGCTGTCTTTCTCTACTAAGCACTCGTACGTGCGGATAGCTCAGGGCTTTGCCTTCGCCTTCAGCTCGGCAGCCAACCGTCGTTGCTCAGCCGGCGACATACTTGCTACCGCAAGAATGATATCCGCTAGGGTATCGTTGTCTGCCACGAGATAGGCCAACGGGACGCCAAGTTCCCTGGCCAGCTTGCTTGCTGTTACGAAGTCTGGCTCAGAAGTCCCTCGCTCGTACCTTGTAACCCTGCTGGACACCACGTCCTCCAAGAGTCCAATCCTCCTGCCAAGCTCGCGCTGTGAGATGTCCAAGGCCAAGCGAGCCTTCTTCAGGCGCTTGATGAACATGCTGCGGGAGTTGGGAGGCGACATGAGCTGTAGCAAGCCGTTCCTGTACTTGTCCACAGGATGGCTTGCTTAGCTCCATACGTATGCTACATTATATGTAGCATTGGTGCATGATGAACTTGGAGAGCGGCACTTTAGGAGCTCGCCATGTTGCCGTTGGGAAGGGCGCGTGCGGGGCGAAATGCTGCCTAGATAGCTACAGTAAATGTAGCTATTTGGGTTCCCGTATCTATCTAGACAAAAGGGGCGGGAAGTTAGCAGGGGAGGTGAAGGAGTAGATGGCGTGGCGATGGGCGTTCGCGCCAGCAACCTTCCGCTCCCTGTGCAAGCCATACGTGTGACAGATCTAGCCCGACGACATTGCCAACTCCAGGAGATGACCGGAACGGCAGGCGAGGAGGGCCAACCAAGGGGAGAAACACAGCATGAAGACAAGCACGTTACGCAACGCCATTTCCATCGCTCTGCTCGTAGCCATCACCGGCACCAGCGAGTGGGCCATGGCCCAGGACACCACGACAGACACGGTCACGCAGGGCAGGGCGCCGGTGACCAAGACGCCGGCCAAGTCGCAACCGAAAAAAGCGACCGAAAAGTCCGCGGCGCCAGCGGCAACCAGCCTGCCGACCGTGACCGTCACCGGCACCCGTATCCGCGGCGGCAGCACACCTTCGCCGGTCATCACTATCGGCAGCGAGCAGATCCAGGAAGAGGGTTTTACCGACCTCGGCGAAGTGATCCGCAGCGTGCCGCAGAACTTCGGAGGGGGGCAGAACCCGGGTGTGGTCAGTGGAGCGGAGGGTGGCGGCATCGCCAACCAGAACATCTCGGGTGGGTCGTCGCTGAACCTACGTGGCCTTGGGCCCGACGCGACGCTTACCTTGCTCAACGGCCGGCGGCTCGCTTACAGCGGCTTCGTACAGGCGGTCGATATCGATGCCATCCCGGTCGAGGCGGTGGATCGCCTCGAAATAATTCCGGATGGGGCTTCGGCCATCTACGGCTCCGATGCCGTGGGCGGTGTGGGCAATGTGATACTGAAGCGCGACTACGACGGCGTGACACTGGGCACTCGTTACGGTGGGGCAACGGACGGCGGCCTGTTCACGCGTGACTACACCGCCACAGCAGGCACCTACTGGTCCACCGGTGGCTTTATCGCAACCTGGAAGAAATCGGCCGGGCAACCGATCTATTCCGATCAGCGCGACTACACCCAAGACTTGTCCGAGCCCACTACGCTTTACCCGCAGAACGACCTCCATAGTGGGTTGTTCAGCATTCACCAGTCGGTGGGAAGTCGCCTGGAACTGCACATGGATGCCTTCAAAACCAGGCGCGAGCAACTCAGGTACTACACGGCAATCCCCACCCAGTTCTATCCAGCCACCTCGAAAACGACGACGTCTTTTGTTGCTCCCAGCGCGGAGATTACGCTGCCGAACGACTGGACGCTCTCCCTGGCGGGAACCTGGGGCAAGGACGATACCGTTTCGGGGCTTTCGATAGGCAATCGCGCGACAGGGCAGGTGACGCCGGTCGCCCGCAGCCTCTACCGCAACAAGAGTCGCAGCTATGAGCTGGGTGCCGAGGGGCCGCTGTTCGCTCTGCCCGGTGGAGATGCACGACTGGCCGTAGGCGCCGGATACCGGACGAATACGTTCCGGCAAGGCAGCCTCATCAGCGGAACCGTCAGCGCCGATGGCGACGACAGCAGTCGCTTTGCCTATGCTGAACTCAATCTGCCGCTGATTGGCGCGGACCAGGGCATTTCCGGCGTAAGGCGGCTGGCGTTCACCGCGGCCGTGCGCGGGGAGGATTACGCCAGTTTCGGCGGGGTCACTACCCCCAAGCTTGGCGTGATCTATGGGCCCGGTACCGATTTCACGCTGAAGGCGTCCTGGGGCAAATCGTTCAAGGCGCCGACGCTGCTGCAGCGATATCAAACCCAGTCGGCCTATCTGTATCCAGCGGCCACGGTGGGCGGCACCGGCTACGCCAGCGATGCAACAGTACTGATTCCGTATGGCGGAAACCCCGATCTCAAACCCGAACGGGCGCGCACCTGGAGTGCTTCGATTGCGTTTCACCCCGAGGCACTACCTGCACTCGACGCGGAGCTGGGCTGGTTCGACATCGACTTTACCGGCCGCATCGCGCAACCGATCGTCTATCAGGCGGAAGCCCTGAGAAATCCCATATACGCGCAGTTCATCGACTATTCGCCGACGGCGGGCGAGCAGGCCGACATCATTGCGAACTCGACGTTCCGAAACTACACCGGCGCTCCCTATGATCCCGCCAACGTCGTGGCGATCGCATTCAACCGGTACGTGAACACGGTCGCTCAACGCGTCAGAGGGCTAGACCTCTCGGGGTCGTACAGGGTCGATGTCGGCCGCAGCCGATTGACGATACGTGGGGCACTCAGTTGGCTGGACAGCTCGCAACAGACCACCGCGTCGGATCGCAGTCGCGATCTGGCGGGCACGTTGTTTTATCCGGCCAAGTTGCATAGCCGCGTCGGTGCCGTCTGGAGTGAAGGCGGGTTATCCGCCTCGACGTTCGTCAACTACATCAGTGGTGTGACCGATACGGTAAACGGCCACAAGTCCGGCTCTTTTCCGACCGTGGACGCCACGCTGCGTTATCTCACCGGCGATCGCGCGGACGTTTTCTCGGGCCTGGACCTTGCGCTGTCGGTGACGAATCTGTTCGACCGCGCGCCGCCGATGTATGCGCCGGCCACCAGCAACCCACCCTACGACTCTACCAACTATTCGCCCATCGGGCGATTCGTGAACGTCAGCATCTCCAAGCACTGGTGATGCCGCCTTCCCATTCGGAGCAAATGTCATGAGTAGATCGCAAAAAGGCGAGGGATTCGCTGTGCGTGTGTCGAGGCTCGTAACCATCCTGCTGTGGGTGCTGGGCATGTGGCTGGGCGTGGTGGCCTGCGGGCAGGCCGGTGAGGCGATCTCGCCGCGACGCCTGATCGAAGTGGTGGATATCAGCGGTCCGGTGGTATCACCTGACGGCAGATATGTGGCGTTCCGGACCGAGCAGGCATCGGTTGAGCGCAACACCTACGACTCGGTGTGGTACGTGCAGGCGATGGACGGCAAAACGCCGGCCCATAGGGTCGGTGAGGGCGGAGCCCCCTTGCGCAGTTCCGCCGGGCTGTCGCTGCCGGCCCACGCCGTGTGGTCGCCGGACGGGCATTGGATCTACTACCGGGCGTTCATGCATGGAAAGGTGGCCGTATGGCGTGCCAGCGCCGACGGTTCGAGTGCCAAACCGATCACCATCGACCCGGCGGATGTACGCGATTTTTCGCTCGGCGCAAATGGCAAAGCACTCGACTACAGCGTGGGAGCGACGCGTGCCGAGGTTATGGCGGCAGAGCAGTCGGAATACGAGCGAGGCATTCATATCGACAGTTCGGTGCCCATCGGCCAGGGCAGCCTGTTCCGGTCCGGCAACGTGGGAGGCCGGCTTGCGACGCAGCGCCTGGATGTCAAAGGCGATGGATTCGCGCGCGTTCCGCTGCTTTCCGATGTACCGGACCACTGGAAGGCGGTCGATCTGGCGACGGGAAAGACGCGAGACCTTGCGCCATCCCAGGTGCCATCGCCTGAAACCATCACGTCGGTATTGCCGGATGGGCTGCCCAGGCCCTGGAGATATGTGCTTGATGCCGCGCATCGTCGCGCTGCCTTGCTGACGCGCGTGGGGAAGCGGGGCGACCGGGTGCGAAAGCCGGACGTGGAGCTGTCGGCTGTGCTGGGAAAACCTTCCAAGCAGATCAAGTGTAAGGCCGAGCTGTGCGTCGGCAAGGCGATATCGGGTGTTCAATGGCGACCGAACAGCGACGAAGTGATCTACACGGTGACTGACCCGGCGGAGGGGATGGCTCAGTCCCTCTTTCGGTGGAACGTGAAAAGTGGTGCCGTGGTCCCGGTGGCACATTCCGCGGGCCTGCTCAACGGTGGGGATCGCTACGGTCTGGCGGACGCCGGCTGCGGTGCATCCCCCGCAGCGTTGGCTTGTGTCGCCGCCGATGCGAATCGGCCGCCCCACGTAGAGCGGATCGACCTGGCAACGGGTGACCGCCGGCTGCTGTTCGATCCGAACGTGGCGCTCGCCGCCGATGTTTCAGCCGCGCCACCTGTGCAGCTGCTTCGTTGGCAGGATGCGAGCGGGCAGTTGTTCACCGGACAATACTTTGCCGCACACCAGACAAACGACCGTCCGCCTCCATTGTTCGTGGCGTACTACTTCTGCCCGGGATTCCTGCGCAGCGGGTATGGCGGCGAGTGGCCGTTGGAGACATTTGCCGAGCACGGAATCTCGGCGCTGTGCATCAACTACGGACCCCTCTACTTCGATGCGGTCAGGCGTTTCAACGAGGGGCTGTCAGCCGTTAGAAGTGCGGTGGACATGCTGGCGTCGTCCGGGAAGATCGATCGAACCCGGGTCGGCATGGGGGAGCTGAGTTTTGGCACGGAGGTCACCATGTGGACGGCATTCAACTCCGATCTTCTCGCCGCGACATCAATCACGGGTGCCGTGATGTCGCAGAGCATGTATCTGGACGGAAGCCTGAAAGGAAAGGAGTTCACTTCGCGCGCCCGGAAGGTGTGGCAGCTCGGGTCACTTGAGGAGACGCCGAGGCAATGGGAGCGGATCGGCCTGCAATTCAACCTGGACAAGATGAAGGCGCCCGTTCTGATGCAGGTGCCCGAGCAGGAGTACGAGTGGCTGCTCGACTCTGCGGTGCCGTTGATACTCGAGCACAAGGCGGACATGTACGTGTTCCCCCAGGCGCCGCACTTCAAATTTCAACCGAAGCAGCTGCTGGCCGCGAACAAGCGGAACGTCGACTGGTTCAGATTCTGGCTACAGGATTACGAGGATCCCACTCCGGGAAAACGCGCTCAATATGCGCATTGGCGTGACATGCGGGCGCATGTTTCCCGTCGCGATGATAAACCCGCCAGTGACAAGCACGGGAACTAGACCTGGTGCAGCAACCAGTTTTCAACCGCGAACAGGGCAAGTATCCGCGTGAATGACTTGTCGCGCGGCGGAAGCTCTGCGTTGAAAAAGTGCGCCAGCGCATCGGAATCCAGCAGGCGATGCTCGTGCAATCCGCCTGACAGCAGGATCTCACGGATCTCGTGCTTGTTGCGCCTGAAGAGGGCGCCGAGGTAGCTGACGAAAGATCCTTTGCTTCTGCGGTTGAGAATGTCTCGGGGTAGCATGTCGGCGAACGCGGCTCTGGCAACAACCCGGTTGTGGCCGCCGGCTATCGACATCCAGGAGGGCACTCGGAGACACGCTTCGACGACGGGCTGGGAAAGCAGGGGCATGCGAACCCAGCCGTGCTCGCCTCGATAGACGATGTCCCTGAACAACTGGTTGCTGGCAAGGTCGGCGATCCTTTCCCGATCGCCAGGCAGCGCGTCGGGCGGGGCATCGAACCACGGGTGAGCTTCTGCTGGGGCGACGGCAAGCGATGCGCTCAAGAAGCTGCGGTCTGGGGCGCAGGCGACTTTGGGTCCCCTCATCATTTTTCGCGCGGTGAGCCTTGCGGCTTTCCAGATCGTGCACTGATGCAAGAGGGAAAGTTCTCTGATTGCAGAGAAGCCGGCGATCGGGCCGCGTTCTCTTATCGCGTCTGCAGCAGGGACCGCATTGGTCAGGAGGCCGAATACTGTGTCGCCACCTGCACCCATGTAAGAGCTTGAAGCTCCGTACCGCAGAGCCGCAGCTTCCATCGCCCTGGACACTGCGTATTGCAGGATGCCCATCCTGGGGGAGACGGCGTCCGGAAAGGGCCTGACGTCCCTACAGGCCAGGTCGAGATCGAGCTGTTCGGTCTGAAGCTCCACACCAAGATAGGCAGCCATCTGCCTGGCGTACTGGCGTTCGTCGGCACCAGGTACCGATGTTGCCAAGTTGAAGCAGGTGACCCGTGGCCGGGCGTCCTTCAGGCAGGCCGCGACAATGGAGGAGTCGAGCCCTCCGGACAGCTCCATGAGAATGGATTCGTCGATATCGGACCAGGTGCCGACCACCGAAGCCACGGCTTTCCGGATATCTGTCGCTGCGTCGGAGAGGTTGGTGTGGCGTTGCTCCTGCGCGACAAATTTCCATGGCGACCAGTTCGAATCCGTCGTGAGATTTTTCTGGCCGATGTTCAGCGATGACCCCGGCAGCAACTCGCAGATGTCGGCAAGGCCCGTGCGGCGAGTCTTGAGGTTGGGGTAGGTCAGGCACTGGGCGAGGAAGGCCCAGTCGATCCGCGTCCGGTAAAGCTCAAGACGGGTGGCCAGCGAAATGTTGGACGTGATGAAACCACTGCCGTTGCGCAGTGAATAGACGCAGGGGACGCCGCCGGATGGATCGCGAGTGACGATGGTGTCCGCGCCAAGTCTCTCGTCAGATTGAACTAGGAGATACTCACCCCAGCAGTTCGCAACGATGTGTTCGCGCAGACGCTTGCCGTCCGGAAACGCGGAAAGGTGGGCGATGGCATCAAGTGGTGAGAAGGTGTGCGAGAACAGGTGTCCGATTGCGAATCCGCCTCCATGCAACGGTTGGCACGGTGTTTCTTCCGAGAGAAAGAGCCTGATCGATCCCGATGTGAAACGTTCCTGCATGCCAACCATCCGCAACGCGGTCTCGATACCGGGGAGGTTCGCGAGGTCCCACCGGCGACTGGCGTCGATAAGCGCGAGGTAGCGGTAGCTCATCAGACCACCCGTATCGGAGTATGGGCATTGGCGTGCCCGACAGTGTCGTTGAGAACCAGGTGTCCGGTTTGCACCCAGCAATGCGCCGAGAACGGATCGGAGGTGACGCCAAAGACAATGCTTGCGTGAAGTTCTCGCCTGGCAAGGAACCTGATCATTGCGAGAGAGTCGAGCAAACAGCGAGTTTCAACGGGTGTGTAGGCGCGTGCGAGTCTGAACTCGCTGGAGGCTTCGATCAGCAACTGCTCATTCGTTGAATCGTAGTTTTCGCCTCGATGAGGAAATCCGTCCGACTTGAGGGTCGTCGCCGCATCGATGACCTCCTTCAGCGGGCGCGTCTTGAGCTGCCTGCGTATCGTGCAGACTGCCATGAACACCTCGACCAGTGAGCTGAGATGAAGCTTGGCTGGGCAGAACTGTTCAATGGCACTTCGAGAGGCACTTTCAACGTTCACCGCTGCCACTCGGTCTTGCCGGCCTGGGGCCGGTACAAGGATATTTCGTTCCACCAGATCGCCAATGTCAGCATTCCCATTGCCGTTGGCGTGGGCGATGAAAGAGCGTTCCAGACCTTCCGGTAGACGAAAGTAGCGGTCGTCCCTGATGTCCAGAAAGATGAGGCGACCGTCTACCTGGCAGAAAGATAGGTCGTTGCGTAGCGTGTAGGGCACGGCGTAATCACTGGCCAGAGAGGCGCACCTTTCGGTGCGCCTCGTTGGTTCAGTCCTCGGAAATCCCCGGGAGGACATCGAGCCCAACGGGTTCGATGGTGCCGCCAGGTCCCTGCGTCTCGACACTGGCGACGCCAAGCTCGATGACATCTTCCTGCGTGTCGGTGCGGATGTTTTCGTTCGTGTTCATCTCAGTCTCCTTCGGTCACGTCATGGCAGTCCCATGACGCGAGCAGCGTAGGAGGCGGGAATTTTGATTTTCAAATGATTAGTGCGCTATCAGCCGGTGATTAATCCCGGAACGTGATGGACGTCCCGCAATGCCGGGCTCGGCTTCGATGCTTCTTCGGTCGACGCAAGTCAGTGGAGGTAATCGCTGCCTTCGCTCAGCAAGGCCACGATGCACGGCACGATGTGCTTGCGGCGCTCGTGATACTCGCCCAGTGCGGACTTCAGCGCTGGCATGTCGCGTGCCTGCCAATGCCGGTTCAACTGCGAAAGCTCTTCGAAGCCGTTCTTGAGCAATGCTTGCTTGGCCCGGCGTATCGGCGCCAGCCGGTCGTTGGCCTGCTTCACGGCATGGTGCAGGGACCGGTGGGCTGTCGCGTGCGCGATCGCGTCGAACAACTGCCACGTCAGCTTGACCAGGTCGTCGCCAGCGGACGCAAGCTCCGGCTGCCCTGTCTTCCGGACTATCGGTGCCACGCCGATATCGCATGCCATCAGCAACAAGCGTTCCATCCAGTCGTAGAGGTCGCGCAGTGCGACTTCATTGAGCAGCGGGACGTGCAGTCCGTCGCGGGCATGATCGACGATCAGGGCTTCGCCGACGAGACGGTACAGGGCGAATCGAACCGGTGTGGGACTGGTCTTGAACTCTGTAGCGAGCCGGGCCGGATCGATCCGCTGCCCGGGTGCGTAGCGCCCTGACCGCAGGGCGCGTCTGACCTGTCCATACACAAACGCACTCTTGGAGTGGATTGCATCCATAGCTGAACTCCATGTCTGCGGATGATTGACTCCTACGTCGGGTTCACAAAATTTCGCGCAAAGGATCGCATTTTATTACGTCACAAGACGTGCGGATTCCACGAAAATGGGATCAAGTTCACTTAATTCCTACGGATCAGGGTCGAGCATGGTGTTCCGGGCCAGATCCAGGCAGTTCGCTGAAGACGGCCGGGCATGGAGGTAGCCTTGAACCACATCACACCCGTGGTCTTTCAGCCAGCGAGCCTCTTCGATGCGCTCCACGCCTTCGGCAACTGTCCCGATGCCCAGTGCGCGGGCCATCTGCAGCATCGAGGTCACGATTGCCTGGCTATCGGCGAGTCGGTCGACGTTGCGGACAAAGGACACATCTATCTTGACCCTGCTGATCGGCAGGCATTTGAAATGCGAGAGGCTGGAATAGCCTCTTCCAAAGTCGTCGATGGCGATCGCCACACCCAACCCGGCCAGCCGGATCAGGCTGGTTCGCAAATCCTCGTCCAGGTGAAGTGCGACCGTCTCGGTAATCTCAAGCTCGACCATATCAGTCCTCAGGCCGGTCGAGATGATCGTGGCATGGACCATGTCGACGAAGCCTGGATGCCGTAGCTGAACCGGTGAGACGTTGACGGAGATCGGTCCGTGATAGGTGCCGCCCACGATCCAGTTGGAAAGCTGCTTCAGCGCCTCGCGCAGGGCCCATTGCCCGAGTTCGACGATTTGCCCGCTGCGTTCGGCCACAGGGATGAATTCACTGGCCTTGATTTCGGAGCCATCTGTCTCTTTCCACGTGCTCAGCGCTTCGATACCGACCACCTTTCCGGTCGATAGGCAGAACTGAGGCTGATAGCGGAGCTTGAGGTGGCCCAGTGCGAGCGCCTGCCGCAAGCCTTGGACGAGGGCGACGTAGCGCGAAGCCTCACGACGCATGCATGGGTCGAACAGCACGACGCGGTCCCGTCCGGTTTGCTTCGCCTGAGACAGCGCGGCATCGCCCGCGCTGAGCAAGGTGTCGGCATCCGTGCCATGCTCCGGCCAGCGAGCTATGCCGATGCTGCAGGTTCGCGCCACCCCGAATGGGTCTCCCGCATCCGTGTTCGCGACGGCTGTGCGGATGTGCTGGGCCAGGGTAACGGGAGTACCGGAGTCCTTGAGGTTCGTCATCAGTACGATGAACTCGTCGCCGCCGAACCTGCCGACGGTGATGTCCTGATCCGCAAAGGCGCCGATCCGGATTGCGATGTCGCGAAGGTACAGGTCGCCGGCAGGATGTCCCTGCACGTCATTGATCAGCTTGAAATGGTCCATGCCAATGAAGAGTACGGCCATCTGGTGGTCGCCGTACGCATCCCGTATCGCTCGCCCGATACGTTCGTGCAATACCCCACGTGTCGGGAGGCCGGTCAAGGGATCGGTGCCGGCCCGCAGGCGCTGGAGTTCCTGCTCTCGTAACTGGGCGGTGATGTCGAAACAGATCACCAGATCGACGTCCCCTTCGGCGCGGCCGAGACGAGTCGTCAAAAGGCGTACATCCACATCGCTCCCGTCGGCGCGGCGATGCCTCGCCAGACTGTCGCACTGGTCCATGGACGAATTCATCACTGGCGGAGGTGCTCGAGGTGACACCTCAAGATCCGCCAGGCTCCTTACACGCCGGGCAGATCCATTGATGCCATAAGTGTCATCAGCGGCCCGGTTAGCTTCCAGGATGAGGCCCTGCCGGGGGTGCACCACGAAGCAGGGGAGCGGCAGGTTGTCGACCAGCTTCGAATAGCTTCTCTCGAGCTGCTCCAACGCTACCCGGCTGTCCAGGAATCGGCGGATGGCGTGCCTTTGGAGGGCATGAATGAAGAGCGCCGAAAGAACGACATACAACAGTCCCTTGGACACCAGGTAGAGTTCCTGCCACCTGCCCGATGGAAGCCATTCGGCGATGGAGTCCGATATGGCCAGCCAAACCACTCCGAACAACAGATAGCGCTTTGCAAGCAATCCAGGCTGCTGTTTCAACTCGCCCCATGTGTCCTTGTCCTTCTGCATCGCTCAAACACTCCAGTGGAAGTGGCGGGGCATCCCGATCAGGCGCGCGCGTTGGCATGGATGTACTCCAGGTGGGCTAGAACTCCTTCCAGGCCGCCTGGCCCGCAGCCAGGGGCGCTGCGCTCTCTGCATGCGTGGGCGTCCGAAGGCTGGTCCCGGCGCTATGGGGCGATGCATGCGGCTCCTGCGCCGAGGCGTCGGGAGTTTCGTCCCCGATTCGGAAATAGGCTACCTGCTGCCGAAGACTCAAGGCCTGCTCCTCCATGGCCCGGCTCGCGGAGGCGGCCTCTTCCACCAGGGCGGCGTTCTGCTGAGTGACTTCGTCCATCTGTGTCACTGCCATGTTCACCTGCTCGATGCCGGCCGACTGTTCCGTGCTTGCGGCGGCAATCTCCGAGACAATGTCGGTGACTTTCTTCACGCTGTCGACGATGGCGGCGAGAGAACGCCCGGATTCGTCGACCAGTTCGGAACCCAGCTTGACCCGTTCGGTGCTGTCACCGATGAGCGTCTTGATCTCTTTGGCCGCGGATGCACTTCGCTGCGCGAGATTGCGCACCTCCGATGCAACCACGGCAAAGCCTCGTCCCTGGTCGCCGGCCCGCGCCGCCTCCACGGCGGCATTGAGTGCCAGGAGATTGGTCTGGAAGGCGATTTCGTCGATCAGGCCGACGATATCGGCGATCTTCTGGCTGGAGGCGGAGATCTGCCCCATGGCTTCTACTGTGCGCTGGACCACGGTGCCGCCATGCTCCGCCTGCTCGCGCGCTCCGCGCGCCAGGTGGTTGGCGTGCAATGCGTTGTCCGCGTTCTGTCGTACCGTGGCGGTCATCTCTTCCATGGATGACGCTGTCTCCTCCAAGCTTGATGCCTGCTCCTGGGTGCGCTGGCTCAGGTCATCGTTGCCTTGAGCGATCTGCCGCGCTGCAGCGCTCACGGACTCTGAGCCTGCGCGAACGTCGGCCACGACTTCAGCCAGTTTCGTATCCATGTGCGACAGTGAAAGCAGGAGGCGTCCGACTTCATCCTGCGAAATGTGGGCAATGCGGTTGTTGAGCTTGCCTCCGGCGATGTTGTCCGCCACCCGCATCGCTTCGGCAAGCGACCGCAAAATCGAGCGCACGAGCTGAAAACCGATGCCGCCACTCAGGAGCAGCCCCAGCGCGATAGAGAGGATGGTCGTGTAAGAGGCTCTTGACACCCTCGCCTCGTCGGCCGAGAACGCCGCGCTGGCAATCTTGTCCTGGAGCGTGAAGAGGGTTCCAATGTCACCGCGCAGGGCGAGGTAACTCTTTTCACCTGCACCGTCCATGGCCTGGGTTGCCTGGTCGTACTGCTTCGCGGCAAGGTCGGACACTGCGGTTGCCATTGCCTCCTGGAACGCACTCTTGTCCTTGTCCAGATGGGTGCTGATGGCCGTTTCTCTCGGCGAAAGATTCGCCGCGTGGAATACTCCGAAAAGCCGCGTCAGATCGACCTCATCGTTATTCAGCATATGTTCGGCCGCGACGGCGCGATCCTGGTCGCGCGTCCCGATGGCGCGGTGCACGGAAGTTCGTTCGTTGCCAAGCAAGTCCAGCCCTCGCGCCAACGCCATGGCAGGAACCAGTTTGTTCGCACGCATGTCGCGCAACGCCGCATTACTGCTGCCCAGGTTCACCATGCCCATGGATCCAACCATGGCGAGCAAAACGGAAAGAGTGCCAAGCGTAACTATCAACCTAACCTTGATCGACCACTGGGGGAAATGCATGCCCGTTCTCCAGGTAAAGAGGACCCGAATGGATACGCGGCAAATCAGCAACGCCGGGTTGTTCGGGTGGTTCGAGTTACATGTATTGCCGTTTCTGAAGGAGGGGCCTGCGATGGCGCAACACCTTGTTCAGCGGCCGGGACTCCCGGTCCGTTTTCCGCCGACTGACCTGGTGGTTAACGACCTCGGCAGTTCGATCTTAAGCGAAAAATATTCCATTTTGGACTATTCGTGCTTCGATTCTACGGTGCGCTGACCGGAAGAAGCAGCGCAATGACGCGTACCATCCACAACGACGACTACCGCCTGCTCCTGGGTTTCATGCAGCAGGTCAGGGAAACTGCAGGCATTACCCAGGTAGCGCTCGCCCACAGACTTCGCTCCACCCAGTCCTACGTATCGAAGTGTGAACGTGGTGAACGTCGCATCGACGTCATGGAGTTCGTTCGTTATTGCGAGGCCCTTGAAGTGGATGCCGGCGTCCTGATGGATGCATTCCTGGACTATCGCGACTATCGCCTGGCCGGCGACGAGAGCATGGCTGCGGCAGTGACCGCATTGATGCGGCGAAGCAAGCGCAGGCAACGCATGCGCGTCCCGCTCAAGCCAGGCGGACAGCCCAAGGGGACGGCGTAGCTTCCCGTCATTGGGCGATGTCCGGCTGCAACAGCGGGGGCAGGTTCATTAAAATTGACCTCGGCCGTCTTGCTTCGAGGGGAACAGGAACGTCTCTTCGACTGGGCAGTTGCTCGGGCCAGAGCTTTGGAAGGGATGAGCGGTTGCTATGGAGCGGCATGCCAAGGCATGGCCTTTGTTTTCGCTCCAGTGGCTGACCGGCGGTGCCCTTCAGGAAATCGGGACAGTCCACATCCTTGACCCATCGAAAGGTCGCTAAGATGGGGCTGATTTCGATTCGGGGAGCCGCTTGCCATGTTCGTGCGTCACCTCCTGCCTGCTTGTCTGCTGCTGCTCGCTACTGCCGCCGCCGCATCGACGGGCACCGCGCCGAAACGGGCGGACGTGCAGCGCATGCACGCTTTCGTCGATCAGCTCCTGGCGCGCATGACGCTGGAGGAAAAAGTCGGCCAGCTCACCATCCTCGGTGCGGGCAGCAAAGACATGGACACGCTGATCCGCGACGGCCGGCTGGGCGGCACCAACGGCGTGCTGCCGGGCCAGGATGTGCTGGCCTATACCCGGCGCATGCAGAAGCTGGCGATGCTGTCACGGCTGAAGATCCCGCTGTTGTTCATGGGCGATA
>Ga0307376_10002666_pt1 | contig 17234 bp, 15 predicted proteins | sample TR2MG_FD_202536 | JGI IMG/M metagenome (GOLD analysis project Ga0307376, IMG submission 202536) | Soil microbial communities from Risofladan, Vaasa, Finland - TR-2 | ecosystem: Environmental > Terrestrial > Soil > Coastal area > Acid sulfate soil | place: Finland: Risofladan, Vaasa | collected...
CTCCAGATAGGCATACGATAATATTGACGAGATACAATGAGGCGACGTTAACAGATGACATGAGAACATATAGAGCAATTAATGGTGGATGGGAAGACAATGCAAAAGTAGAGGTTTATAGAGTTAATGACACGAATCCAAATGGAAGTATGATAAGCTCATCAGAGTTTGCTATTAATAGTAATAATGGGGTTATAACTTTTTACAATGTTCAGAATTCAGAAGATATTTATGTTATTTGTATCTATTTCGATCCGCTCTTCAGAACTACGCTAGATGTTGTAAATTATGGGCCGGAAACTGTTATAATAGATCATATAGGTATTTTGTATAATGTTACTGGCAGGATTCCAAGGGATTCATCTGGAAATATAATACACATGCCTATCTACAAGAGAGTTGAATAATGAGAAGACGATACGACTTAGGTAGATCAGATAACTATATGTATACGGGGCGTTCTTCGTATGTTTGTAGCGGTTCTGGAACGGTTAAGGTTTATACAGGTTTCCCAGTGACGAGAGCTACTGTTTCTTTTGCCACTATTCCATGTTCTCAGACAGAAGGTCTAAGTTCGTCTTCAAGTAGTTCTATGGATTCAAGTAGTTCGTCTGAGGGTGGTTATGACACTCCATGTCCTCGTATTTATGTTTCTTCCTACGAATCTGATGGATTTATCGTTGCATATGAAGGCATCCTTGCAGATGTCGGCTATATTGAGTTTAATTATGCGGCCGTTTAATCATTATGAACTTAGTGTTTGACAAATCAACGCTCAAAGTAGTTTCTTTGTTTGATGATGATTCGTTTTCAGGAATGGATGATTCTCTTCTTCGCTCAACCTTTCCAACAAATTTTAAGAATCTTGCTTTGTGGGAAATCAAAACTAAGATAAAGCAAAATCCCATTCATCTAAAAGTTCGTCTTGATTCGCAAAGTAATCCAGAAGCCTTAGTATATAAAAATAAAGATGTCTACGTGTGTTCCGATTGTGAAAAGGAAGAGATTCAAAAGAAGCAATTGTCAAAAAAAAGAAAAGAAATAGAAAATAAGATACCCAAAACACTTCTTCGTTCAATTAGTCCAGACATATTAAAGCTATGGATTAACTCTCCGTATACCCATCCTGATATTTCTGAATCCCTTAAAAATTATCAATATTTTTATGATAATCCTATTGTTCCCGTTTCTTGGTGGGGGCCATTTACTGATGCCGGTGGTTATGCTAATATGAACAGGGAGATTGTTTTTAGGTTGCATAATTATCATATAATTGCCAAGGCTGATGTTTGTCCAACCGCTCCACAAATTTCATCCATGGCTCATTATTATTTGTCAAAATGCGCTTCTTTTAATTTTAATCATTTAAGAAACAACCCTCGAGTGTGGGCGTTTACTCCACTTCCACACTCTCCTCATGAAGGCAAAAATATATTTTTTACGATGATGGAAACTGAAAGTCTTCATCCGGAATTTGTCAGATTATGTAATGTGCATTCTGATGAGATTTGGGTACCATCATCTCATAATTATAGAGTCTTCAGGGAATATGGTGTGAAAAAACCAATTAAGGTGATGCCTTTGGGAATTGATGACAGGTTGTATAGTCAAGAAAATAAAGCTCCATTGGGGACAATTAAAAGTACTGAGTGTTTTGTTGATTTGCTCGGAAGAAAAGCTCATGATGGCGTTAATTCCTTTCGTTTCGTATCTCTGTTTGGATGGAGTTATAGAAAAGGGACAGATATATTAATAAAATCGTTTGTTGAAGAATTTGGCCGAGATGATGATGTTGCTTTGGTTATTGTTGCAAGACATAGTGGATCTTCTGAACAATCTCATATAAATATCATTAAGTCAGAAGTGGATAAGTATGCAAAGTCTGTTAGGAATTCGAATTATCCTCAAATTTTGTTGTATCCTCATATTGTTCCAGAGCTTCAGATGCCGTCTATTTATAGGATGGGTCATGTCTTTATACATACATCTAGAGGGGAGGGATTTTCTCTTCCACAGATAGAAGCTTCAGCGAGTGGTTTGCCGGTTATTTCATGTAATAATACTGGCATGGGGGAATATTTAACAGATGACAATGCGTTTTTGATTAAGACTGACGAAAAGGAGATTTGTAGTCCTGAGATGCATTGGATTACTGCATATTACCAAAATCAATTATTTGCAAAACTCGGAGGAGATCAGATCCATCAAGCCAGAAAGCATATGAGATTCACTCGTGAGAATTTAGACAAGGCGATGACCAAGGGGAAGAATTTGACCGATTTGGTTTTTTCAGAATATACGTGGGAAAAGGCTTCTTTCAGGGTTGCCGCCAGGATAAGAGAAATTCATCAAGAAAATAAGTAAAAAATGTATAATAGGTTTGATTTGTAGAAAAAAAAGGAGTTGAGATGGCACCTAAAAGTACATGGAGTAAAGAAAATCTCATAGAGTTATATGAGCTAAGAGACAGTGGATTGAATTGGAAAGACATTGGAGAAAAGATGAAAATGTCTTCCGGCAAGGCTTGTAAAAAATATGCACGAGTCGACTGGAACAAGTTTTTCAAAGATCCAGGTGTGTATTTGGGAGGGATTGGTAGCAAATCGTATGGGTGGTCTCAAACAGAGATGGCCCAATTGGATGCTTATCTTCAAGCAGATCAATCATATGAATTTATTGCAAACAAATTAGATCGAAGCTATATATCTGTTGAAAGGAAGGCTCAAACAACAGATTGGAAAGCGTGGCGTTCTATAAAGCATATTGGTGATAAAACTGCCGAACTTACTGAAAATTCTGATGAAAAAGCATATGAAAATGAAGTCTTGGTAAAACAGCTTGTTGATGCCCTTTTAACCGTTTCTCGTCATGGTTTAGATCGTCTTAATAGAATCAAAGAAAAAGAGTTTTTGCTCAAGGTCAATATCGAAAAAGATAGAATGCCCCTTACTTTTAATGAGTTGAAAATGAAGGCGGAAGAAGATCTTGAGATGCTTGGACATAAAAACCCAGAGTGTTTGGAACTTAATGAAGGTACCTATATAGTCGTTGGGGATTCTCATGGAAAGCATACTAAGAAAAGTATGTTTGAATTACTCAAAAATGTCAACAGGCACATTAAGCCCGATAAAATAATTCATGTTGGGCATATTCTTGATGACGATAATGACATTAGTTACGACTGGGGTGAATTTAAAAATCTTGTAATTTTGTCTAGGGTTGAAGAACTTCGGATGGTTCAAGATCAGAGAAACAAATTTAATTTTAGCTATGAAATTATTAGAAAATACATCAATCTTGGAGATTTAATTATCATTAACCAGGATATGATACAGGATTATGTCCGCTCTTCTATTGGTAGTTTAGATTCTGAAATATTTGATGAAAAGGTTATTGTAAATTGTCATAGGCAAGAGTTGTTTCCTCGATGCTCACATGAAAATCCATCTTATTTAGCATCTGCTGGATGTTTATGCGAAGACCATATCGTTAAAACAATTAAGCAAATTGACTTTACGGATGGGCGCGTAGTTAAACAGGCATTTCATGATGGGTTTATAAAATATCGAAGAATGAGGCATATGTGTAAGTATTGGGAAAGAGGGATGCTCGTTCTTCATGTCAATAAAGAAGGACAACATACTATTATTCCTTGTAGTATTCAGAAAACTTCTAAAGGATTTGTCACTTCATATTTTGACAAGATGATAACTTCTAAAGGAATATGTAATCCTGAAAAGAAAATATTTATTCACGGAGACATGCATTGTATTCTTCATGACAACAAGGTCTTAGATATTCAGGAGAATATTTGCAAAGACTACAAACCTGATATCTGCGTTAATGTTGGAGACACTCTTAATTATTCTTCTTTGAATCATCACGAGATGGATAGGGGAGTGGCTATTGATCAAAAGTTATTGGATGAAGGGGCGGGCACTTACCATGTCTTGAAGAGAGTTAGAAGATGGGCAAAAGAATGCCATTTGATGTATGGAAATCATGAACGCTTTGCTCAAGACTTTGCCGATAAGTTTCCTCAATTTGGTGAATATCTTGATTTCAAATTTGTTTGTTCTATAGAATCTCTTGGGTACCAATTGACAAAACTAAAAGATGTTTTGCAAATTGGATCAGCTAAGTTTGTTCATGGTGATATTACGATGTATGGTCAACCTGGTTCGAAACTTGAAAAGGCATCAAGGACATTTGGGCATAATGTTTTTATAGGTCATATTCATTATCCAGCTTTGAGATTTGGTTGTTACAGCGTTGGTCTTTCAGGACAGCTTGATCAAAAATACAATGAGCCTACTGCCCAAAGATGGATACATGGATTTGGATTGTGTAATCAATATCGTGGTAAGAGTTGGATGACGACCATAGCTATTCTTGATGACAGATGTATCTTGAATGGTAAGACATATAAGCCAACCAATCCTGACTCGTGGAAGATGAAGAGTTATTCCGCCTCTTTGTCCTACGATGTCAAATGAAGGTTTTTTTCTTTCTTTTTAGAATAATCTTAATATACTATTATCATTGTTCAAGAGATATTTATGCAGATTAAGAATAGAATTATCAATTATTTTGTCCTTGAGCCTCAGACACAAGGAGCATCTCCTACCGTTATGCGCTCTAAGGTGACGATGCCCTCTTCCGAAGTTTTGCAAGAACTCCAGAATCAGGCGAAGAAAAAGAAAGAGCGCCCACCACGAGGAAAATTGCTTCATGTCTGTTTCGATGTCGATTCCAATCTGATATACATACCGAACGCGAATGAATTTGATAAGCAACGAATGGATGGATTGTTAAAAGCGGCACAGATCAGAATCGTAAAGGATTTCGGAGAATATTCATCGAGACCACCTATCGAAGGAAGTCCTTTTTCATCAATTCGTGTCAGGTACATTAGTAGTTTTAGTAATGCCAAAAAGGTAATACAAGATCATTACAAGGGAAAGGTTTTTAATGATTTACCAGTTATAGAAGCCAACCTTTCTAGAATGCCATCTACTCTCAAAACTTTACCGGCTGTATTTTCACAACATGAAGAGTTTTGGGGTGGTTATATTGGTACCGCCGATGCATCTTCAATTAGGTTTGTAGATGAGGTAGATATTAGTGGGAAGAAGAGAAAAGAAAAAATTATGTTGCTTGATCAAAAGACTCCGTTTATATTGATCAATAATTCAAATGCTTCCAAGGTTCAGCCAACAGAAAAAGAATGGGTTGTTCTGTCTTCTTATAGAGATTACTTGTCGAAGGACGCTGCAAATGAAGAGGGGTATATATTAGAAGATATTGATCAGTTCTCGGATTTATTTGCTGTTAAACGCTTGTTGTATTTGGGATGGCCATTTGAAGAAGCTTGTAGCTATTTCATGAGGGCAGTGAGTAATTTTGGAGAACTCATTAAAACCGTACAAAGATTAATGACGGCTGTTGAATCACTTACTGCTGAGAATTATAAGGATCCTGCAGAATTCCCTTTTTATATGACGTTCAGGATAGATCTAGAAACATTTCCTATAAACTTATCTTCTATTATGGACATGACAACTGGAAAAATAAATCCATTTCGTCAGTTTAAGTATTTCAGAGTTTTAGATTATGATCCTAAGACTCAATATATTATCATAGAGAGTCAAGTGTTTGTTCCTCCCAATATATGCGAAAAGGTTTTGAGAGCTAAGAGTGCTCCTTTCATTTCTCAATATAATCCTGTATCAAATACTATCGATGCAAAATGTGAAGCTGCGGCATGGAAAGACTTATCGGGTCATAGGAATAAGTTGCAGAAATCTAAGATAGAAGCTTTGTCTAAATACAACATCGATCCAGAAAAAGCAAAGGGTGTTCAATTTAGAGTGAGTCCCGAGGCGGCCGGAGAGTGGGCTGTCAACCCTATGATTTTCCATACAAGACATATTTCTGAGTATTTATATGCTTTTGATCATATTATTAAAATGTGTCAAACGAGAAATATAGAGTTTAAAGATTTAGATGTAATTATAGGTCCTATACAACAGCTTTTTGGAGCTGGAACAAAGGGTGGTTACATGAATAGGGAACAGTTTGTTGAAAAGGGAAAGCCTGTTCCATTCGAAATAACTGCTGGTGTATGGGTAAATCCACCTGCTATTTTTATTGATTCAACGGAGATGCCGAACTATGCAGAACAGACTTCAACATTGGTTCATGAGTACAGTCATAATTTATTTAACATCGAACATCCCGATCATAAAAAAGGATACGGAGAATTTAAGGGAGCACAGGGCACTCCGGAATATTATGAAGAATGGTATAATTACCTTACAGATCCAGACGAAAGAGAAGCCCATAAGTGGCATATTAAATTTGAATTGATGTTGGGTAGATCGGTACCTGAAATTGTCAAGGATAAAGTTGGAGACAAAATAACAACAGTTAACCTGCCAATTGCGGCCAAATTCCATGAATTAGTAATGGAAGCAATGAATGAACTACAAAACTCGGAGGAAGCCAATGAAGAGCCTGTTGGAGCAAATCAATGAATTGGATTACTTGATCCGTCAGCTTAGAAAAATGGAAAGCAAAATGAATTCTGGTCAATTTATCGCAGCGTGGAGAGAGTGCCAAAGGATTACGGCAGAACTAGAGAGGAATAAACAGGATTTAATCAAGAACTCTGAAGACAAAGCCCCTAAAAGTGTCCAAGGAGAAATGGAATTAAATAATGCTGAATAATTACTGGGAAGAACAAAATATGACTCCTGATATCAATGAATTCCACGAACAGGTATGTGATAAGGTCGGCCTTCCTAAATGGATTAAAGATATCAAATGTCCATTCTGTGGAATAGAACTTCCATCTCGTTCGATTAGAAATGTTCGTCTTTGTTTGAATGCAAGAAACTTTGGTGATATTGCAGTAGAAGTTTTTTGTAACGAATGCAAAAAAATGGACACTCTCTATTTTAGAACCGAAGTCAAGAACGTTCATGATTTTTGGGACTTTCTAAGAGGAGGTCTTGATCCTAAAAAAGATCCTGTTTTAGAAGAAAAGATGTTCTCTTTGGGGTATAATAATGTTTTCGAACAAATGTTATTAGGAGATAAAGGTAATAAGGGAGTTAAAGATGGCGATCTATAAAAAGGGGACATGTCATTCTTCAATTATTGTTTCTTCGTCCATATATAAGTGTACAAGTTGCGATTACACCGAAATGGTCGATGGAGATAGTGATGGGAATAAAATTTGTCCCGAATGTCAAGCTGAGATGAGGATGATTTCTTCTCAAGCCGGAACATCTACTGACGAATAGCATAGAAGCATTAACGGATTTAAAATGGTCAAAATAGTCATTGGGAACATCTATTCTAAAATAGTTGGCTTCCTTCCAGAAGAAGTTCAATCAGATCTTTACGATATCCTTGCGTATAGGGTTGAGAACGCCTACCATATGCCTCTTTTTAAAAAGGGCAAATGGGATGGCTATGTTAGATTGTATCAGAGAAACAAATCTCAATCCTTTCACACCGGTCTCCTTGGTATCGTTAGAGATATCTTGACCAAGCATAATATTGAATTTGCAAAGATAGATGATCGAGAGAGACCTGCCCAAAACCTTCCCGATTTAGTATTTACGCCACCTCCAAATTTTGAGGAAAGAGAGTATCAGGAATTTACAATAAATAAGGCCATCAAGTTTACAAGGGGAATTCTGTCAGTGGCAACCGGCGGCGGGAAAACCAGCATGGTCACTCAGATAATCGGAAGACTAAAGACTTATCCCTTTTTGTTCTATGTCTTAACAAAAGATTTAATGGAACAAGCTTATGATACTTTGTCTTTGTGCTTGAATGAACCTATAGGACGCATAGGTGATTCCAGATATGACATTAAAAAGATAAACGTATGTACTATTCAAACCGCTATTCGTTCTCTGAATATAGATAATCCAAAGTTCAAAATAAGCGATTACCAGTTCGATGATGAAGATGGATGGAACGAAGAAAAGCTTATAGAAGACATGGATAAGAATCAAAGGATAAGGAAGCTCATTAATCTGACTAGAGGAATATATTTTGACGAGGCCCATCATGCAGCCGCAAAAACGGTCAAGGAGGTATTGTCTGCATCTCCATCAGCATATTGGAGATTTGGGGGTTCTGCAACTCCTTATCGTGAGAGCGGCGACGAAATAATGATTCAGGCAATGTTCGGCGGAAAAATTGTAGATATACCGGCGTCCTATCTTATCAAGAATGACTATCTGGTTCCACCACATATTTTCTTTGTGCCTATTGATACTAGCATTGATTATCATTCTTTTCCAAAAATATATAAGCATTGCGTTGTTACGAATAATCATCTTAATGACCACGTCGCTAAAACAGCTAATCATCTCGTTTCTCGAGGTCTGAGCACATTAGTTCTGGTTAAGCATTATCCTCAGGGAAACTATTTGAAGGAGCGTATTGAAAATTCAGAATTTGTTACGGGTAAAATGTCAACAAAAAAGAGAAAAGAGAACTTAGAGAGACTGCGTAATAGAGAACTTATGTGTATGATTGCGACAAGTCTTGCAGATGAAGGCCTAGATGTTCCTACGCTAGATGCTGCCATTTTAGCCGGTGGAGGTAAGTCTTCTACTCGTCTTAATCAGAGAATAGGAAGAACTATTAGGAAAGAAAAGGAGGGTCTGAAAAATAAGTCTATTGTTGTGGTTTACGATCACTACAAAACGAGATTTTTGAAGAAGCACACGAAGAGAGTTAAAACCATATTAAAGAAAGAAAAGGAATTTTGTATTATTGAATCGAAGGGTATGGATTTTGTATGTGATGAGATAGATGAAACTATAGGCATTAAGTCTAATTCAGATAATATTTTCAAAATATAGTAAAAAGAACTGTATAATGAAAGCAGAACTACTTAGGAAAAAAAGATGGATTTTTTTGAAGTATTGGACACTAAAAGAGATAAGTGCGACATCGTTAAAGTAATTGCTTCTGTTCCAAGTAATTATGTCGGAAGTAAAAGAAGGTTGCTTCAATATATATGGGATATCTTGGAACAGAATGATGTTCAATTCGAAAGCGCTTTTGATGCTTTTTCTGGAAGCGCCATGGTTTCTCTTCTTTTTAAGTTTATGGGGAAGAAAGTATTTTGTAATGATTTGTTGACTTCCTCTGCTATTACTGCTATTTCTCTCCTCGAAAATACTGAAATTCCACTTACTAAAAAAGATTTGAACTTCCTTTGCAAGAATGTTCCTTCTGAGCATGGTACATTTGTTTTAGATAATTACAAGGATAAGTTCTTTACAGAAAAAGAATGTATCTTTCTTGATAGATATAAAAAGAATGTAGAGGAGTTATGTGGAGAAAAGTTTTATTGCGGAATAGACTTGTTGAATAAGGCTACGTTAGCAAGTATTCCAAATAGCAATTTTTCTGTATACGGGAAAGATCTAAAACAGTTAAGATCCACTCATACAGTTGGAAAATCGTTTTGGGATGAGAAATGGAGAGATACGACAAGGAAGAGGAGGGATGCTAATAACGAGATAATGTTTGATAAGGCATTGGTTGAAATGTACTCAAAATATAAGGGGGCATTTTCATTGTTCGCTGTAGAAAATCATGTTAATAAATATTGTTTCCTTGGAGGTAGATATTATAATGGTCAGACTATAGCCAGCCTTGCACATCGTCTTCAACATGATAAAAATAAAGGTAAAGAAATAGATGATATCCATATGTCTATTGGTAAGTTCAAGGATGTTTTGACACCTGGCTCTTCTTGCGTTTTCAATTCAGACATAATTGACTTGCTGAAATCGAATATAGTTGAGGCGGATCTTTTGTATCTTGATCCTCCTTATGGTGGTGCTAGTAGCGATTATGCAGTTCTATATAGATTCCTAGAAGAATATTTGTATGAGCAAAAATTAGAAGACATGGAACATATTCAAAAAGGCTCAAAGAGATTCGGAAATAAAAAAGGTTATCAAGAGCAGTTCGAAGAACTCCTGTCTCTATGTGGTAATTTTAAGATATGGCTTCTGAGTTACAATGAGTCGTCTTATGCAGACCTTGATACTATTACGTCTACTATAAAAAATGCCGGTAGAAGTAACGTTCAAGTTTTTAACGTTCCTATTACCTATCAGTATCGAAAAGGTAAAAATGTTATCTCGGGCAAAGAGTTTCTTGAAAATTATGCGGATCAGGGAAAGAAGCATTTGCAAAGGGGTACGGAATATTTAATCTTGGCAACAAAATGAAAATGAGTAAGGATATATTGGACAAAACAATGGATAAGCTTACAGAACACAAGTCTAAGTTTATTCAAGTTAATCCTTACATTTATGATTGTTACAATGGGTTGGACGCTGCCGATTCTAAGTTAGTCCATATCTTATTTGGGGGGATATTAAAGAATAAGATTTACGAAACAAGTAAAAATAGAGGTAGGGTTGAGAAAGAAGAGAGAAGGATATATACCAATCTCGATATGTCATTGGAGCGTATTTTATCTCACTATAACCCAGTAAAATATTCTGACGGTAAGAGTATTGCCAATGATTCTTCTAATTATCGAAAGAAGCTAAAGGATTTAGATAAGAAAAACATTTTCTATTGTTGGGATTATATTTCTGTTGCCATGTACATTTATGAGAGAGAAATCAGGTCTTGGATTCATTATAATCCATTAGGGTGCGTTGTTCCGAAAACGTTATCAAAGATAGTGAATGTAGCCGTGGACATGATGAATGCGATGGAAATTTTAAAGAATGATGATTATAAAAATAAGGGTTCCATGAAAAAGGTTGTTCGTTCTCATCTCGAAAACAGTTTTGGAGATTTCATTAATAGGATGAAAGACAAGATGAACCCTATCGTTTCTTTGAATTTACCGTCATGGGACCCTCTCGGGTGGAAAAACATTTTTGAATATCTTAAGGTGTTAAAGAAGGCATTATCTAAGCTCAGTCCTAAAGATGGACTGATTGAGGATGAATCTTTTGTTAAAAACCTTCCTCCGGATACTAGAGAGAAATTGATAAAAGAAAGAGAAGCGGAGATTAATAGAATGAATGTTAGTACCATAGAAAAAGAACTTACTCCAGACGATCCTAATTTAAGGAAGATAAGGAGCAAGAGAATAATAGATAAAAGTAAAAGACCAAATACGAATGATATGGACGGTGAACTAGGGCCTTTGGCTCAGGCGTGTACCTTTGACGGAGACATCGATCCGTTTGAAGATGCCAATGTATTTACTCATTATTATCGCTTCTTGCTTAAAGGAGCAAATGCGAAAGTTCAATTGAATAATTTTGGTTCTGAGACCGAGTATGCTGGTCAGATAATGGACATGCTTATGGAAAAGGGAAAGAAAAACAAAATGTTTCTTGATTCATGGATTATGAATTACATTAAGCATTCATTGAAGGGTAAAAAGATATATAGTGGAAAATTCACTTCAATGAAGTCTTTTAAAGATAGTTTCGAAAAATATGATCGGTTATATTATGTTCCGAAATAAGTTGTATAATAAGGACAAGTAAGGATAATCAAATGAACGAAAAATTTTTTGAAAAGCAGGCTTACTTGTCAAGGTGTAGATCAAAAGCCTTGGCGTTTTTGCGTCGAGCAAAATATGCTGGTATACCCAAAGACATGATTGGTCCTCATGTTAGCCAAGAGGAATTTGAAAAAATATTATCTCCGGAGTACCATTCTCATAATAAGAAAGGTGGCATAAAGGCATTTGCTAATTTTATTTTTTCAAGTCCCGAAGAAATTATGAGCATTCCATTTATTTTGATAGATGGTGGAGACGAGGATGCAAGGCAAAAAGCCGGTTACGCAATGTTATTTAGAATGATTACGTGGGACAAATTTGGATTGTACATCAATTGTTCAGAAATTGCTCATAAGATGCATAGTATTATGGCGCTGCATGGTCTTGGGAGAAATGATGTTGTAGAAGAATTGAGGACTTACGATGCTCTTTTTATGGGGGAATGTGATCCAACTTCATTTAGAGTTGGGTTCGATGCTGGTGAGTTTATAGATGACATCATTAGGAATCGAGAAGAGCAGCGCAAACCAACTATTCTTTCATTTTCACAGTCATTGAGTAGTTCAATATCTCCGGAAAATACAAATAAGAATTGGGGCAAATGCCTGGCTGATTTGTCCATTAAAGAATATTGTAATCGCAAAGATCATACTTTGAATCCAAGCGGTAACATTTTGAGGATAAGGGTAAAGATATCATGAGCGTAAGCGATATAGAAGAGAGAATTCATAATGATGACTTGTTAGACCAGGTCAGGAAACAAGAACAGCCATTTTTGAGTATCCTTTTGAAGGATAAAGATTGTTTAATGGATGCGGTTTCGTATGGTATTAAACCCGAGCATTATTGGGATGTTAATTGTCGCTTTTTGTATCGTGTTATGACTAAAAACTATCAAGACTTTAGTTCACTTTTAACACGATCTGCCATGGATATGCTTATGGACATGGCTTCTCAGAAAGGGTTGACGGATGAGAAGAAAGCTTTCTACAAAAAATATTGGGATGAGACATATCATGTAGATGCTCCAAGAGAAGATTATGAATTACTCAAGAAGTCAATGAATGATCGCTATCTCCAGTGGCAGGCTTACCAAATAGCGGAAAAGTATGCTCAGCAAATAGTTCATACGACAAATAATCAGACCGATCTTGTAAAGAAGCTTCAAGATGAATGGCAACATATAGATAATGTTGATCCTTCGACGTATTCAAAACACATGACGTTAATCGAAGGCCTTGATCATTCTATGCAACGTATTGTAGATATGAGAGAGAACCCAGATAGTAGAGCCGGAATTATGTGCGGTATAAAAGGGTTGGACGATATTTTTATGGGCTTTGATCCCGGTTCCTATTCCGTTATAACAGGATTTATTGCAGGTGGTAAAACAACTTTGATGTTTAACATGGCATTTAATATGGCTAAGATGGGATATAACGTTGTCTATGTTAGTATGGAAAAGACTGCAGAAGATCTGAGCGCCAGACTTCATTTCCTACATGCCATGGTTGATTTTAACAGGCTGAGAAGGGGTGGAAAGGGCGATTGGGGTCTTCCCGATCATATTCATAAGATATTAGAGGACGCTTATAAGGATTTAAAAGAGAATATTGAACCCAAGATGGATATCCTCTATCATGTCAGAACAACAAAATTATCTAAGATATTATCAGACATAGATAGAATCAAAAGTCGAAAAAAAGTACATATTGTTGTTGTGGATTATTTGCAGGCTATTGGTTTTGAGGCTCCTTTCCACCCGACCCGCCCTGATCTAGATCTAGCAAAGATATCTCAGAGATTGCAGTCATATGGTGAAGTTAATAAGTTTGTGACGATTACAGCTCTTCAGATCAAAAACAAATCCACAAAGGAAATCAGGGGTAGATCGAAAAAGCTTAAGACAGATAGCGATAGTCAGAACGTCAAGATTGAAACAGAAGATTTAGCTGGTACTCAGATGGTTAGCGCAGATGCCGATAATGTTATTGGGGTCGTAAAAGACGAACGAGATGTTCCTGTTGTCAGGGCAATTGTGTCAATAACAAAGGCACGAAATGCTGAGATGGGACAAAGCGTATCTTTAGACTTTGACGGGAAGATAGGAAAGATGTCTGATCCCGATGAGCAAAGTAGTCAAACAAAAGAAGTTTCTGACATGCTTTATAAAGAAGGTTTGACCGAAGAACAGCTTAAGTCTGATGATTTGTTTACCAACATATCTAAAGAAGAACAGGAAGAACAGGAAGAAGATCAGGAAGAAGTTCAGTTTGATACAGATGTTGATTTGGATGATACACCATTGCCACAGGACAAAAAACAAGAGAGCGTTCCCAATAGCGTAGATGACGAACTCGATAAGCCCGACAAACCACCCGATCCACCTGAACCACCGTCTCCTTCAGAAGAATCTACCAAGCCAGTTGACAAGACCATGAACATCGGAGAAGTGTTGTTGGATAATGATGATATCGAAGATGCAGATAGGGCAATGGGGTTGTGAATAGAACACAGAATAAATTATCTTTACACCTTTATGATTTAGTCAAGAAAAAAGTTGATTTGTCAGAGTTCTTAGAGACTGAAATTGGGTGTGTGATGAAATGGTACGAGCCAAATATATCTGCTGGTACTGTCTGTCCTATGCCTCATCATAAAGATTCGAAACCGTCATTCAGAATTAAACTTATAGAAGAAGATAGCCTGTGGATCTTCCACTGCCTGTCGGGTGACACAAAGGTTATAACATGGGACGGACATCAGCCAATTAAAAACTTAGCAGGAACGACCCATAAAATATTAACAGATAAGGGTAAATGGGTTATGGCTCCGTTTTTTAGTTTTGGTCATCAGAGTGTGTCTAGAATTATTTTATCTAGAAATGGGAAAAAGAAAATTATAAAGGCGACACAGGATCATAGATGGTTTATAAGATGTGGAAAGAAGAGGGATCGTAGGGTGGAAAGAAAAACCAAAGATTTAAAAGTGGGAGATAGAATGTCTTGGGTTTTCCCTAAAAATAAGATTAAACAAATATCTGCCTTATCTCCTCAGGGAGTTGTGCATGGTATAGTTTTTGGAGACGGTACGAGACAAAAAACGATGTCAAAAGTGGATTTATGGGGAAAGAAAAATCTTCAGCTTCTAAAGTGGTTTCCGTTAAATAGGAATTCATTAGCAAAAAGATCCGCAACCTTAAAGGGCATAACCATTTGGGATTTGCCTTTTGTATTTAAAGATCTCCCATCTTTAAGTGAATCTCCTGCGTATTTGGCGGGTTTTTTGGCAGGGTGGTTGGCGGCTGATGGGTGTGTGGCGAAGGACGGAACAGTTTTATTAAATTCTTCTATTAGAGAAAATCTAGAATATGTTCGTCTTCTTGCAATGAGACTGGGGATTGGAACCTATGGTATCACATGCAGGTCAAGAATGGGCATTAACAACAAAATGTCCGACATATGCCAAATTCATTTTATAACAGAAGATTTAAACGAACTCTTTTTTCTAATTGACGAACATCGCACTCGTTTTTTAAATTCTAAAAAGAAATGGATGAGAAGATCTTGGGTTGTTCAATCCATCCAAGAAAATATTGGAATAGAAGAAGTTTTTTGTGCAAAAGTTGATGGAACTCAAAGTTTTGCACTAGAGGACAATATTTTAACTGGAAATTGCCTCGGTTGCGGAGCTAAAGGAACAATCATAGATTTTTTTATGGAGTATTACCGGATAAACAATTCTGCCGAAGCCGTTCTGCGGATTTGTAAGAAGTTTGGGTTTGACAAAGATAAGTCTTTTAATTCTGCACAACTTAATGACATAAAGAAGAAAGTAGATTTCCACAAGAAGTTAGAGTATACTCATATTGTCACATCTAATCAGTGCAGAATGCTATTGCAAAAAGACATTGGTAAATATTCTAAATGGATTGGGGGAGTTTATAGAGAAATGAACGATGCCATGGATAGAGATGATATTGTAACCATAGAAAGAATATCATCTGAGGCTCATAAAAAACTTATGGAGAAAAAAAGATGATTTCTAAAGATAAAGTTTCTGATGAAGTAATGAAAAGACGAATTGAACTTATGAAGAGACCAACGTGGGAAGAATATTACGTAACAATGGCACACGTTGTTGCTCAGCGTTCTTTCGATCCCTCTAGTAAATGTGGATGCGTTTTGGTTTCTAAAGACAATAGGGTTTTGTCAACGGGTTACAATGGCCCTCTAAAGGGATCTGTTGATGAAGAAATACCCCTTATAAGGCCAGCGAAGTACTATCATATGGTTCACTCGGAAGAGAATTCTTTGTTAGCTTATGGTGGATCTCATTGGGATATACAGGGAGCGACAGCTTATATCACCGGCCCTCCATGTCACAGGTGTTTACGGATGATGCTCCAAAAAGGCATTACAAAGTTGGTTTATGCAGAACAGAATATTAAATGTATTGACGAAGATGATAAAAAAGCTCAAGAGATAATGCTTAGACACCGAGACATTGTAATCAAAATAATACCTAATGTAAAAATAGTTGAACTGCTTGAAAAAACCATAGGTTATATGCCTCAAAAAGAGAAGCAAAAATAGGATGTTATGAAAAGCCCGATCAGATATTTTGGAGGAAAGGGTGGTATGTTTCAAAGCATCATGGGATTTTTTCCTCCTAAAGAAAGTTACAAGACTTACATTGAGCCTTTTGGTGGAGCTGCCTCTGTTTTGTTTCAAAAAGAAAGATCCCCAATTGAGATTTACAACGATTTAGAAAAAAATGTTTATGCTTTTTTCCAAGTCTTGTCAGATAAAAAAATGTTTAAGGAGTTTAAGGAAAAATGTGACCTTCCATTTTACTCTGAGGATTTGAGGAAAGAATATAAGCAGGACTTAAAGAAAGATGACTTGTCCTTTGTCGATAGAGCCTACAAATATTTTTACGTCAACAGAACGTCTATTAATGGAGTTGGTGGATTTGGTTGTTCCGTAGAATTTATCAGGCGCAATATGTCAAAGTCTGTATCTGATTTTTTGTCGTCTGTAGATAAGTTGCCAGAAGTTCACAATAGGTTGTCTGGCGTTGTAATAATGAATAGAGATGCCGTAGAATTGATTAAAAAATACGACAGGAAAGATGTGTTCTTCTATCTTGACCCACCGTATCATCAGTCTACTAGAACAACAACTCGATACGCCCAGGACATGAGTGATGATGACCAGAAAAACCTCATAGATGTATTAATAAACATCAAACATGCAGACGTTTTGTTGAGTGGCTATGATTGCAAATTGTATAATACACTATGCAAAAACGGATGGGAAAAAATAGATTTCAATGTCAAAACGCAAGATGGGAATAGAAACAGCAAAACAAAAACTGAGTCTCTATGGAGAAATTATAAATCTACTGGAGATCAAGTAACTATAATGGAGATATAAAAAGTGAAGATATTTTTGAGTATACCGATCCTTGGAAAACCAGAGCTGAAGCATATATATAGTGTATATCAAGCTATATTAAGCTGTAGAGAGCATGATGTACGTATCTATTTCAACGAGAACGACTCTTTGATTTCAAGGGTGAGGAATGTTCATATATCAAGATTCTTAAATGAATACACGGATTGTGATTATTTTATGTCATTAGATTCTGATAT
>Ga0307376_10002667_pt1 | contig 17233 bp, 16 predicted proteins | sample TR2MG_FD_202536 | JGI IMG/M metagenome (GOLD analysis project Ga0307376, IMG submission 202536) | Soil microbial communities from Risofladan, Vaasa, Finland - TR-2 | ecosystem: Environmental > Terrestrial > Soil > Coastal area > Acid sulfate soil | place: Finland: Risofladan, Vaasa | collected...
TTGTCTCTTCGGGGGGACCATCATTATTAATAACAAAATCGGCAGATTTGACTTTTTCCTCAAGGGGAAGTTGGGATTTTATCCTGTTGCGGACATCCTCCCGACTCATCCCCTTTTCTTCTAATCGTCTTAATTGAGTTTGTTCACTGGCAGAAACAACGACTACTTTGTCCACAAATATAGGACGAGTAAGCTCAAACAGTAACGGAATGTCCTTAATAATCAGAGCATCGGGGGCAAGGCTTTTGATCTCATTTGTAATTCTTTCGTCTTCCTTAAACACCTCGGGATGAACTATCTGATTTAGCTTTGCCACCTTTTCTTTGTCGGAAAATACTATCTCAGCCAGCTTCTGTCGATTGATGGTCAGGTCTTCATTTAAGAAGTCCTTTCCAAAATACTCTACTATTTCTTTCCAGGCTCTTAAGTGGGGACGGGTTACCTCCCGAGCCAGCTCATCCCAATCAATTATATAAGCCCCCAGTTCTCTAAAAAAATTGGTTACCGTGCTTTTGCCCGTGCCCACACTTCCTGTCAGACCAACAATAATCATTTGTTCCCTATTTCGCCTCTTTAATTACCTCCCAGGGTTCAAATTGCTATCGCTGGAAAATGATTTTGTCTCCTTTTTGCCGTTATCCTTAATGGTCACATATATTATCGCCTGTTGCTAACTCGCCTTTTATATAATCCAGAACAGCCTTCTCGGAGTCATCACCAAGCACGCCAACAACGACTTCAATTCTCTAGCTCTTTACTTTTGGACTAAAGCCACAGCCTGGGCAGACATTCCCTCTCCCCTGCCGATGAAGCCCAAACCGTTGGTGGTCGTGGCTTTGATCGTCACCTGTGTTGAATCTACACCTAAGGCCTGACCTATGCGTTTTCGCATCTCGGGGATGAAGGGTGAAAGCTGGGGGCTTTGAGCTATGATAGTAACATCAATGTTGACTACTTTAAATCCTTTGGCTTTAAGTAGTTCACCGGTTTTGCTTAACAAAACCAAGCTTGAAATATCTTTATATTCCGGTTCCTGAGAAGGGAATAAGGTGCCAATGTCGCCCAGATCAGCAGCGCCACATAAAGCATCTATTATGGCGTGTGTTGCCACGTCAGCGTCACTCCAACCTGACAAGCCTTTGTCATAAGGGATATCAACACCTCCCAAAATTAGCCTTCGCCCCGATACCAAAGGATGGCTATCACAACCAATACCAACCCTTAATTCTTCTCTTTCCATTCTCCTGCGATGATACGTGCTAACGCCAAATCTTCAGCTGTGGTCACCTTTATATTTTTATAATCGCCCATATAAAGCTGCACCTTATGTCCCAAGCGTTCCACAGCAGTGGCATCATCAGTAACCTCTGTTGCGAGGTTCTCATAAGCCCTGGTTATCACATCAAAGCTGAATATCTGCGGGGTTTGCGCTGCCCATAACCTGTCGCGCTGAAGCGTTTCCCCAATCAATCTCTCATCAGCAGCAAACTTGATAGTATCTTTAACCGGCACTGCGGCTACAGCAGCCTCAATCTCCCCGACTATCTTCAGGCCATCCTCAATCAAATTTGGAGTCAAGAAAGGCCGCGCTCCATCATGAATCATGACTAAATCACAATCCCTTATTTGTCTTAGCCCCCCCTTCACCGAATCCTGTCGCCGTGCGCCACCTGGGCATAAAGTAACTTTAGACCAGCTCCTTTCTTTTTTCAATTTCTGCCCCCGAGCCAAATCCTCATCGTTCAATACCAGGACTATCTGCTGAACCAAGCCGTATTTCTGACAAGTATCCACGGACCAAGCCAGCAAAGGTTTCCCCCTTAGAGGAGCAAAGAGCTTGTTTATACCAGCCATCCGCTGGCTAGTTCCGGCAGCGACTATAACTGCGCCTAACTTACTACCTTTATTCATTATCTTGCTTCTCAACGAGGAAAGGCTCTAAACTTGCCCCGAAATTGAAAAGTCAAAGATAAAAATCCAAGTGCAAAAACTTCCTTTTCTTATTCTTGCCCTGTATTTTTGCCCTTTGTATTTTGTATTTTAGGTTCCCTTGTAAGTCCTAGCCTCAGAGCTTCAGCCACTGAGCCAACCTCAATTAGGTGAATGTCCGCAGAGTGAAGGGACCGCTTCACTTCGCTCGCAATGACAGGGGAAAGTCTAGGCATAAGGCAGGATTTAAAGCCCAACCTGATGGCCTCAGCAATTCTTCTCTCTACGTGTGATACCCCTCTAAGCTCTCCATTCAACCCCACCTCTCCCAAAGCAACCAAGCCTGAAATTGGTTTTGCATCACGAAAACTGGAAGCAATGGCTGAGGCAATTCCTAAATCAACCGCTGGCTCATTAACCCTTAAGCCACCGGTAACGTTGACTATAATATCTTGGTTGAAAAGCTTTAATCCGGCACGCTTAGTAAGCACAGCAATTATCAACAGTAGCCGATTAAAATCAACACCGTTAGTGATGCGCCTTGGTGGAGTAAAACTATTAGGAGTAGTCAAAGCCTGAATCTCTACCAACAAAGGGCGATTCCCTTCAAGAGTGGGCACCACCACTGAGCCCATAGTTCCATCCTTGTATGCGGATAAGAAAACTTGAGAGGGATTACCTACTTCTATTAGTCCCCTATCGCTCATCTCAAATATTCCCACCTCGTGAGTGGAACCGAAACGGTTCTTTGCGCTGCGTAGCACTCGGTAACTACTAAATGGTTCGCCTTCAAAGTAAAGCACCACGTCAACGATATGTTCCAGCGTTCCTGGACCTGCGATAGCCCCTTCCTTGGTCACATGCCCGGTGATTAGCAGGGGCACATTTTTCTGTTTCGCCCACCTCTCCAACCTCCAAGTGCACTCCCGCACCTGGGAAATACTGCCCGGCATCCCAGCCACATCCTCTAAATACATAGTCTGAATGGAATCGATAATCGCCAATTCAGGAGAAAGTCCTTCCAAGCATTCTAATACGGCAGCTAAATCGGGCTCAGAGAGAAAGTATATCCCTTTGCCCCCTATACCGAGGCGCTCACTTCTAAGTTTAACCTGATTAATAGATTCTTCACCGGAGATATAGGCGACAACTTTATTATTCTCAGCCATCATCGCCGAAATTTGGAGTAAAAGTGTAGACTTGCCTATTCCCGGCTCGCCACCAACAAGCACCAGAGAGCCCGGAACTAAACCACCTCCCAGAACTCGATTCACTTCAGCAAAACCAAGGTGAAAGCGAGGAAAGTCACCCTTCTCTACTTGGGAAAGTTCCTGAGGCCTATTTCCTCTAGAGGAAAGCTGGCTGGGAGCGCGGGATAAAGTGACCCTGGTTTCTACGAAGCTATTCCATGCCTGACAATCAGGGCAGCGTCCTAACCACTTGAGACTTTCTTTGCCGCACTGCTGACAAACGAAAACATTCTTGAATTTGGATTTGCCCCGCTCGTTAGATTTCAAGTCCCCTGGCCAAGATACCTAATACTCGATAACGGCTATCTTTTCCCCGGTCTTAACTATCTGCCCTGGTGAAACTGCCACCTCTATAACTGAGGCTTTTGCAGGAGATAATATAGGATTTTCCATCTTCATAGCTTCTATGGTGCAAATCACGCCACCCTCTTTAACTGTATTACCCTCGGTTACCTCAACACGTACTATTTTTCCAGGTAGTGGCGCTTCAATTATTTCTCTGGTCATATTTATACAGTCTCCTTAACCAATGGTCTCATTACAATTTTCTCCTCGACACAATCCACAACCATCGTGTCTCCAGGCAAGAATTCACCACGCAGCAAAGCCTCGGAGAGTGGATCCTCAACCAAATTCTGGATAGTGCGACGCAAGGGGCGGGCTCCAAAATCAGGGTCATAGCCCTTCTTGCCTAGAAAATCCCTGGCTCCATCAGTTACTTCCAAAGTGACATTCTTCTCTTGAAGGGAAGCGACAACCTGGTTAAGCATCAGGTCAACAATCTGGCGGATATGCTCCTCGCTTAAAGCATGGAACACGACTTGGGCATCAATGCGGTTAAGAAACTCGGGCCGGAATCTTTGATCTTTCTTCACCTCCCCCAGAACATTCTCCTTCATTTTCTCATACTCTGTCTGCTGTTTTCGTTCGCCATCGATATGAGCAGCAAAACCAATGGTCATATGACGCTTAATAAGCTCGCCACCAACATTGCTGGTCATGACTATGATGCTATTACGAAAATCAACTCTTCGCCCTTTGGCATCGGTCAAATGACCATCATCAAAAATCTGGAGCAGGATATTGAATACATTGTAATGCGCCTTTTCAATCTCATCGAGAAGAATAACACAATAGGACTTCCGCCTTACTGCCTCGGTTAATTGACCACCTTCCTCATAACCAATATAACCAGGTGGTGCTCCAACCAAGCGAGCTACATTGTGAGGCTCCATAAACTCCGACATGTCAAGCCTGACCAAAGCATCTTCGCTGCCAAACATGAACTCGGACAGGGCCCTTACCAATTCAGTTTTACCCACTCCGGTGGGGCCCAAAAAGATGAAGACACCAATGGGACGCCGCGGGTCTTTTAACCCAGCTCGAGCCCTCCTTACCGCTTTAGCCACGGTATTTATGGCCTCATCCTGGCCAATGATACGGCGATGTAGAGCCTCCTCCATCTGTAAAAGGCGGCTTGTTTCATCGATAGTCAACTTTATCACAGGTATGCCCGTCCACATGCTGGCTACCTCTGCAATATCCTCTGAGGTAACTACAGGTCGGCCTTGTTCCTTCTTAACCTGCCACTCCTTCTCCATTGTCTCGATTCTCTCCGTTAGCTGAAGCTCACGATCACGCAACTCACCGGAATACTCATACTGTTGAGCTGCGATAGCTGCTTCTTTTTCTTTGCGTACACTTTCCAAGGCCCGCCTTGCCTCAGCTAATCCAATGGGGGCACTACCCCGTTTAATGCGTACTCGAGAACTAGCTTCATCTATCAAATCAATAGACTTATCAGGCAAAAAACGGTCCGCTATATATCTGGTAGCCAGCGTAGCCGCTGTCTGCAAGGCTTCGTCGCTTATGTCCAATTGGTGAAATTCTTCATATCTGTGTTTGATGCCCCGCAATATTTCCAGGGTTTCCTCCATAGTAGGTTCGGCTACCAAGACAGGTTGAAACCGCCGTTCCAAAGCTGGGTCCTTCTCCACATATTTGCGATAGTCGTCCAAAGTAGCGGCGCCAATACATTGAATCTCGCCACGTGACAACGAAGGCTTCAGTATGTTAGAGGCATCAACCGCACCTTCAGCTGCTCCGGCACCCACAATAGTCTGCATTTCATCAATAAATAAGATGCAATTACCGGCAGTTTTCTCTTCTTCAATAACTCTCTTCAGCCTCTCCTCAAATTCACCACGATATTTTGTTCCCGCCACCAGAGCACCTATATCTAATGCGACTATTCTCTTGCCCTGTAATATCTCAGGAACCTCCCCGGCTACTATGCGCTGGGCTAACCCTTCAACAATAGCTGTTTTGCCTACACCTGCTTCACCTATGAGCGCGGGATTATTCTTGGTACGACGACTCAGTATTTGAACTATCCGTTCAATCTCCTTGTTACGCCCAATAGTAGGGTCAAGTTTATCCGCCCGGGCTAAGGCAGTTAAATCGGTCCCAAGTTGGTCCAAGGTTGGTGTACGTGTGGCAGCGCGACCTGTGGTACGAGTTCGCACAGCTTCTTGCTTAGCAACTCGATTGACTTCATCATGTGTTCGCTCCAAGGTAATACCAAAACTCTCTAAAACACTAAAAGCTACCCCTTCGCTTTCGCGCAGTAATCCGAGCAAAAGATGCTCAACACCTATATAGCTGGAATTAAGACGACGTGCCTCATCCACAGCAAACTCGATGGCTCTTTTCGCCCGGGGAGCAAGGTCAACCTCTCCCTTGGTAGCTCGACGCTCTCCTTTTCCAATTACAAATTCTACAGCCGCCTGTATCTTACTCACCGAGATACCAAAATTACTCAAAACTTTGGCCGCAATCCCCGACTCCTCTCCTGCTATCCCCAGTAATATGTGCTCAGTATCGATGTAATTATGGCCCAGGCGTTGTGCCTCTCCTTGAGCCCGAGTCAGCACTCTACGAGCTCCTTCAGAAAACCTTTCAAATCCTGTGCTCATTTCAATCCTACTCGCAGTTTTAACCTAAAGTATAGAACATACTACCCTTTCAGTCAACAAGCCTGGCTTACTTGAACTAAGCGATAGAATCGTAATATACTATAATACCACGGAATTATTATTGAAGGTTAATAGAAATGCGGGTCACTGGTGGTAAAGTAAAAGGAACTCGTTTAAAAACTCTATCAAGGCACTCCATTAGACCCACGACTAGTGTGGTAAAGCAAGCTATATTCTCTCTTTTGGAGAACAGAACTACCAATTGGCGTCAAGTTCTTGATTTATACGCCGGCAGCGGTGCTCTGGGTATCGAAGCTCTGAGCCGTAGGGCAGAATGGGTCGATTTTGTTGACTACAGAAAAAGTTGCTGTGACATTATCAGGACCAACTTGGGAAAAATAGGGGAACTACATCGGGCTCATATTTACTGCTGTAGTGTGAACAAAGCACTTGCCTTCCTTAACAATAGTTATGACATTATCTTCATAGACCCACCCTACTCTGACCCTTCTACAAATAATTTACTAATAAATCTAGCTAAGTCGAAATTGCTGGGGGAAAGCTCTACAATCGTGCTTTGCCACGCAAACCGTTTCCCCTTAAATTCCGACTATGATGGACTTCATCTTGTTAAGCAACGCCGCTACGGTGACACTTTTATTTTTATATACCAAAAGGAGGTTTAACTATGGTCGTAGCAGTTTATCCAGGCACCTTTGACCCCCTCACCTACGGGCACATGGATATTATCGAACGGGCAGCAGCCTTGGTCGATAAGTTAATTGTCGGCATCTATGAGAATCTTGCTAAACAGCCGCTTTTTCCTCTGGAACAAAGGGTAAAGTTAGTGGAAGAAGCGGTAACTGGCTTGTCCAACGTCCATGTTAAAGCTTTCAAAGGGCTGACCGTAGATTTTATACGCCAGGTAGGAGGAAAGGTTATGATCCGCGGTTTGAGAGCAAATTCTGACTTCGAACGGGAATTTGAAATGGCGCTGATGAACAGAAAGCTGGCGCCAGATATTGAGCTACTTTGTTTGATGACTAGCTCTCAATACCAATTTCTTAGCTCTACCCTGATCAAGGAAGTGGCTAAGTTAGGAGGCTGTCTTGAAGGCATGGTTCCTGACACCGTGGCTGTAGCTCTAAAGGAGAAGTTTTCTGTGCCTATTGAGCTTGCCACTGGTAAGGGGAAAATGTAAAATTAAGAGCCAAAAATTAAGGAGGTAATAGAAATATGGCATACAAAATTACTGATGAGTGCATTAGTTGTGGTGCCTGCGAACCAGAATGCAAAAATGAGGCCATAACTGAAGGGGAAGAAATTTATATTATCGACCCTGATAAATGCACTGAATGTGTCGGCTGGTTTGAATCATCTAAATGTGTTGAAGTTTGCCCCGTGGATGCTTGCATTACTGACCCTGCTCACAAAGAAACACGGGAGCAATTGTTGGAGAAATGGCGCAAGCTACATCCCGGTGAGACTCCAGCTGCCACTTAAGATAAAGCTTGTGCAATATATTTCAGGCGAAAAGCCGTTTGGCGTAGTGAGGGATACTTTTCATCTGATTCAAAAATGATAGCTCGCTATAAGACCTTAGTCCGCAATAGCAGCTATTACATTGGTTAGTTCGGGAGAATGTTTCTACCATCTCTTTCTGGGTAGCATATTTACTGCGGTGCATTGAACATGGAACAAGGCTTCCGTCAGGCATTACGACAAGAGATCTTATGCCGGCCTTACAATCTGGCATATAACTTTGTCCAAAGAATTTCAGGGTATTGAGAAGTATAGCTTCAGGGTTGGCTATATGATTGTCTCGTTTTCTTAACGCTACAAGTTCGTTAATGGCCTGGCGTAAAATTCCCAAATCCTCTCCATTGTTGAGGCAATAGTCCTCACTCCCTGTTCTCAGCGCAGTATATGCACTATATGATATGTCTACACCCCACTCAATGGCTTTTTTTGCCAAAGGCAATATTTCCCTCAGATTGGCTTTAGTTATAGCTGTGTTCAAGATAATATCCCGAAACCCGAGCTTCGCTAGCCGGGAAAGAGTTTGTTCCAAATGTTTATAGAGACCCGGCCGCCCTCGAAATTCATCATGTCGCTCATCAGGGAAGTCAAGCGATACGGAAAATTGATTCACCCCGACTTCATGTAATTGCAGATAATTGCTCTCGTTTAGCAGCATGCCATTGCTAACGAGTATCAGGTATGGTGTACCGTCAGATTGCTTGACAGCCTTGACTATGGCTGTTATATCTTTACGTAGCAGTGGCTCACCACCAGAGAATATCGCTACAACTGGACTCAGGCGTCGAGTTAAGTCTCCATACACCTCTGGTTTAATTTGCTTTTCATCCTTTATAAACTTCCCAAGGTCACAGTGGCGGCAATTGAGGTTGCAGGAAAGCGTTACTTCATAACCAACTACTAGGGGACGCTTAGTTATATAGTTATGTATTCCCCTTCTAACAAGCTTAATCGCTTGCAATGGAGAAACATTTGCCATTTATTATCCTCCTATTTGAACCAATTACTGTACAGTTATCTAGTGTTGAGGGATATGTTAACACGATTTTATTCATAATTTTGCCTAAAGTAAAGTTAAGGGAAAATAAATTTCTTAACGGCTTGTATAATTAAGGTTTGTGCCGCTCGTGGTTCGACAAGCTCACCATGAGCGATTTGTAAATATCTCTCAGTGAAAAATCATTTGCTGTATGTACTTAGGGATATTTCTCGTGTGACTCAAAAGCGACATCTCACTGTAGGACCTTATAGCGACATAACAACTACCGCATCGGTTAGTTCGGGAAAAATCTTCTATCATCTCTTTTTGAGTAGCGTATTTGCTGCGGTGCAGTGAACAGGGAACCAGGCTCCCGTCAGGCATTACGACAAGAAATCTTATGCCTGCCTTACAATTTGGCATATATCCTTGTTCAAAGAATATCAAAGTATCTCGGAGCGTGAGTTCTGGGTTAATTAGATGGATACCCTGCTTCTTTAATATTACTAGTTCGTTGATGGCCTGGCGTAAAATTTCCAAATCCTCTCCATTGTTGAGGCAATAGTCCTTATTCCCTGTTCTCAGAGCAGTATATGCACTATACGATATGTCTACACCCCACTCAGTGGCCTTCTTTGTCAAAGGCAATATTTCCCTCACATTGGCTTTAGTTATAGCTGTGTTCAAGACAATATCTCGAAACCCGAGCTTTGCTAGCCGGGGCAGACTCTGCTCCAAACGTTTATAGAGACCCGGCCGTCGTCGAAATTCGTCATGCCGCTCATCAGGGAAGTCAAGTGATACGGAAAATTGATGCACTCCTGCTTCACGTAATTGGAGATAATTGCTCTCGTTCAGCAGCGCCCCGTTGGTAACGAGTATCACGTATTCTGGCCCGGCTTGCTTGATAGCCTTGACTATGGCTGCTATATCCTTGCGTAGAAGTGGCTCACCACCAGAAATCTGCGCTACAAGCGGCTTCAGTCGCCGAGTTAAGTCTCCATACTCCTCCGGTGTAATGTGCTTTTCATCCTTTACTAACCCCCCAAGGTCACAGTGACGGCAATTGCAGTTACAAGAAAACGTCACTTCATAAGAAACCACTATAGGGCGATCAGTTATGTAGTTATGTAGTTCCTTCGTGGCAATTTTAATGCCTTGTAATAGAGAAATATTTGCCATTCTCTAGTAATAACCTCAATTTACTACTTGAAGCCGAGCACGACACAGTGATTAAGCTTTGATGAATATACTAACATTATCTTGTTCAGAATCTTGCCTAAAACATAGTCAGGGTTGAATAAAGCCTTTAATTGCTCATATACACCCAGGTATTTTAACATCATTGTAAGTAATATAGATAGGCTCACAAATCCCCTATAAGAGGCAGAGGATGTATTCCTGAATCCTGTATTCTGGAGGATATCCGTAAGAGTTCTTGTAGTAAATTGGTTGATATGAAGCCTCTTTATATCCCACCACCTTTTACTTAAGATTTTCGCTGGTATCCCTTCAATATTTGGAGTTGATACTACTAGCAGCCCTCCAGGCTTGAGTATCCTATGAACTTCTTTGAGAATCATAAGTGGGTATGGCACATGCTCCAGAACTTGCCATAGAGTAACTACATCGAAATGGTTTTCGGCAAACCGCAGTTCTTCAAAGGGCTTTGCTTCTACATCCAAGCCAAATTCCCCTCTCGCATATTCTACCGCATCTCGTGATATTTCAATCCCTTTAGTAGTATACCCGACCTTAGAGGCACTAAAGAGGAAGAAACCTTGGGCACAACCTATGTCTAAAAGGTTTGTGCCGCTCGTATATTTTTGAATTAGGCTTACTTGGGATTTAGCAGTCCTCAAATAGCTTTCCCGTATAGTAGGAGCATGATTATTCTTTGCTTTGAAGTAATACTCGTTGGTCTTGCTTACTTGCTCCATTGGATTCATATATATAAGATGACAATGCTTGCATTTGACATGCCTTCCCCATTCCTTTCCTGGTACCAGATAACCCTCCATGCCTTCTTGAGAATCATGTCCTTCCATATTATAGTCAAAAAGTACATTAAAATCGTCTGACTTCATATTAGATTCAAAGAGCACCTCAAAATCATTTTGCCCACAACTTGGACAGTTGCGGTATTCAAAAAGTGAATCCATCTTATATAACTCTCAAAGGCGTTCAGCTTTTTTATAAGCAGCAGCCACAGCCTCAAGAAGGAGAGAACGGAATCCTCCCTTTTCCAATTGATGAAGAGCTTCGGTGGTAGTTCCCCCTGGCGAGGTAACCATGTTCCTCAAATCAGCAGGATGTTTGCCCGTCTTCTCAACAGTGCAAATAGAGCCAAGTATAGTTTGTATCACCAATTCTTGGGCCATATCCCGAGGCAGGCCAATATGCACACCAGCGTCGACAAGTGCCTCGATAAAAAGAAAAACGTAAGCCGGACCGCTGCCGCTTAAAGCAGTGGCCATAGCTAAATATTTCTCATCAGTAACATAAATTTCTTTACCCAGAGCCCCCAGTACAGTCTGAGCTAACTCTTTTTGCCTCTGCTCAGTCTCAGCAGTTGCTGTCCAGATAGTCATTCCTTCGCCAATTTGCGCTGGCATATTAGGCATAGCTCTAATTACAGAGGAATGGTTTAAACCCTGGCATAAGCTGGACAGAGTAGCGCCAGCTACTATAGATAACACTAGCTGCTCGAGAGCTAAACCTTTTATCTCTTCCATTACCCGAGGCAAATTTTGAGGCTTCACTGCCAGGATAATCAAATCGACATTTGTCACCGTTTTTCTATTATCAGCTAAAGTGCTAACTCCATATTCCCTGCTCAATAATTCACGCCGCAACGGACTGATATCGCTAACCGCCATATCTTGTGGCGCAGCCACCTTTTTAGTCAAAAGACATTTAACCATCGCTTCCCCCATAGCCCCCCCGCCAATAAATGCTATCTTCATTTTTCCTTTTCCTTGCTTCTTCGCGCTTCTGTCATGATGATACCACAATATTTACTACTCGCTTGGGGACATAAATGACTCTGGTAAGTTTCTTACCATCAATATAAACCTTCACTCGCTTTCGACCCAACGCTAAATCCTTGGCTTCAGCTTCATTTATGGAAGTGGGCACAAGCACCTTATCGCGAATCTTGCCATTTACCTGAATGACTAAGGTAATCTCTTCTTCCTTGGCTAGCTCTTCGTCATACTCAGGCCATGGTTGATTATGAATACTGTAGGGATGCTCAGTCCTGGTCCATAACTCCTCGGCAAGATGAGGAGCGGTGGGGGCAAGGAGAAGCAGAAAATAGCTAATAGTTTCCCACCATAGAGAACCTGACACCACCCCGCGCTCTTTAACCTTAGATAAGTAGTTGCTGAATTCCATAAGGCTGGCCACCATGGTGTTGAAGCGGAACTTTCCCAAATCAGCAGTCACCTCTTTAATTGCCTTATGCGTTAAATGGAGGAATTCTTTCTCAGCCTCAAGGTCAGCAACACGGCTAGTATAGTCTGTTGTTATTAAGCCCCACACCCGGTTTAGCCAGCGGCTGACGCCCACAATACCCCTATCATTCCATTCTCCCCCCAGCTCCCAGGGACCGATAAACATTAGATACCCACGAGCGGCATCAGCTCCTAACTCAGCTACATATTCGTCGGGGGCAATTACATTGCCTCTAGATTTGCTCATCTTATCACCACGATAAATTATAGTCCCCTGATTGAATAGACGAGTGAAGGGCTCATCGAAGTTGAGCAGGCCTATATCTCTCAATGTTTTGATAAAAAAACGAGCGTAGAAGAGATGCATAACTGCGTGCTCAGCCCCACCGGTATATAAATCCACAGGCAACCAGAATTTCACTTTGGTAGCATCGAAAGGAGCATCCCTAGTTTCCGGACTGGTGTACCTTAAGAAATACCAGGAAGAACACATAAAAGTATCCATGGTATCAGTTTCTCTTCGTGCTGGCCCAGAGCATTTGGGACAGGTGGTATTAACGAATGACTGACAATATTTCAGGGGAGATTCCCCGGTAGGTTTAAATTCCGCATCGGGAGGAAGCAGAACAGGCAAATCCTCCTCAGGCACAGGGACTATGCCACATTTATCGCAATAAATTATAGGTATGGGCGCTCCCCAATACCTCTGCCTGGAGATAAGCCAATCACGAAGGCGATAAATAACCGTACGCTTGCCCCATCCTTTCTCCTCCAATAAAGCACAGATTGCCTCGTATCCTTGTTCACTGGGTAAACCGCTAAACTCTCCAGAATTTACCATTGTACCTGAGCCAGTATATACTTCCGTCAATTCTTCACCTGTCCAACCCGGAGGAGCAATAACTGTTTGCACAGGTAGCTTAAACCTCCTGGCAAACTCCAGGTCTCGTTCATCATGAGCCGGCACTGCCATCACTGCTCCGGTGCCATAAGTTGGCAATACATAATCAGTAATCCAGATAGGCACTCTTTCTCCGCTTAGAGGATTGACAACGTAGCTTCCCAGAAAGACCCCTGTTTTATCCTTGCCTAGTGCTATCCGTTCGTACTCAGTTTGCCGCCGACACCAAGCAATATATTCGTCTACTTCAGCTTGATACTCCGGGATAGTTAATTGAGAAACTAAAGGATGCTCCGGAGCCAGGAGGAAGAAAGTCACCCCAAAAATAGTATCAGGGCGAGTGGTAAACACCTTTATCTCTCTTTGCTCTACACTCTCATGCTCTAGCCGGAAGGAAATCTCAGCGCCCTCGCTCTTGCCCACCCAGTTCCTCTGCATTATCTTTATGCGTTCTGGCCAGTCCAGACGACTATGATCGAGCAGTTCCTCGGCGTATTTAGTAATCCTGAAAAACCACTGCTCCAGCTCTCTTTTAGTCACTGGTGTGCCGCACCTCTCACAAAAACCTTCCCCTACCACTTGTTCATTAGCCAACACTGTCTGACATCTAGGACACCAGTTAACTGGCGCTTCAGCCCGATAGGCCAGCCCAGCGTGATAAAATTTAAGGAAAAACCACTGCGTCCATTTGTAATAGTCCGGCAGGCAGGTAACTACTTCACGGTTCCAGTCATATATTGCCCCCATACTCTTGAGTTGCCGACGCATATTCTCTATATTCCTCATTGTCCAATCATAAGGATGAATTCCATGGTTGATGGCAGCGTTTTCCGCCGGTAAGCCAAAAGCGTCAAAGCCCATAGGATGAAGCACATTATAGCCCTGCATCCTTTTAAATCTGGCATAAACATCTGAGGGCGCCATGGCGTACCAATGACCAATGTGGAGGTCTCCTGAGGTATAGGGGAACATGGTCAGGGCATAAAATTTCGGACGCTTACTATCTTCCTTTACCTCATAAATATGATCAGCTGCCCACCGCTGTTGCCATTTCTTTTCGATTTCCTGAGGGTTATATTTCTGAGCCATATTTGCTAAAGTTTAACCTAAGTCAGGGTGAATTAAAAGCCCCTCTCCAGTGCTGGAAATCACCATGGAAAAGGAAGTTCTTAGCAAAATTCGACTGTATGAACTTTTGTCCAGACTCGAAAGTAGCCCTGGAGACTATATAAGCCTGTATATAAAACCTTCTTCTTTTCCCTATTGCACAAATGGACTATCGCTTCAGCCTCAATACAATAAATATGCCCACGAAATTAAGGAATTAGTCAACATCAAAGCTGTAGCTCGAGTAGTTGAAAGGTACAACACGGGAGTAGCTATATATTGGCAAAAGAACGGCAGTAAATATATAGTGTTGCCGCCATTTCCTATTACTGAAGATAAAATTTCACCAGGTAACTTTGATGCTTCCCCCCTATTAGAAGCTCTGGAGCGAGCATATGTTATCGGTGTGGTACTGGTAACATGGGGGACATACTCCATAGGAATTTTCCATCGTGATAATCTGGTGAAATCAAAAACGGGCACAGGGTATATCCATAAGGAACATAGGAAAGGAGGGAGAAGCGAAAAAAGATTTACCCGCAGAACTGAAGAACAGAAGAAGGATTTTCTGAGGAAGGTTAGCAATAGAATCGAGGAAGAATTTAAGAATTGCACGCTGGATTATATATTTTTGGGAGGGAATAGATTAATCCGCGCACCCTTATTAAGAGAATGCAAATACCTTCAGCGAGAAGCCCAGAAAATTCCCCAGAGGGTTTTGAATCTAAGATATGCAGCCAAGGAAGCCTTGAACCACAGTCTTAGAGAGATAACAAACTCTCTGGTCTTTACTTTTTGAGACTATTCCCAAAAAGATACTAGAATATCCCGGGAAATAAATATCCCCTAAAGATTCAAGCCCACTCGCTTGTGGATTTCACGCAAACACAGATAGCAGCACTATCGATGCGTGACCCCTCTCAACACCCAGTGACCGCCGTAGAAATTTAGGCTTTCTCTATTCTGAATACTTTTGTGCTGCAGTTAGGGCAGACACCTTGTGTTGCTGGTCTGCGGTTCTTGAGTGTAACCCGCCTTGGGTTCCTTATCTCTACCTTTCTCCTGCACTTCATGCAATAAGCTGTTGCCATCATGCCCTCCTTTTAATTTTGTTACACCTATATTGTTACTATAAGAATAAAGCTTTGTCAATACCCTTTGGGCTTTCAAAGCAAGGATTGTAAAAATTTAACCATTTTAGCAAGCTAGGCAAGAGTCAAAAACTATTTAGAGTCCCGCTACTAACCTACATGTGGCATTCTAGTTAAAATAAACCCGATAGCCGCTGCAATGCCGTATCGAATCGTTTCAGGCAGTTCTCCCTTCCCAATACTGCCATGGTCTGAAATAATGGTGGTGCCGCAGTACGCCCTGTAACAGCTACCCTTAACAAACCGAAGAATTTCCCCGTACCTAAGTTTAGCTCTGCGGCCAAAGGACGCAGGATACCCTCGAGCGTAGTGGCATCCCAGGTCGTTACTTCTTTTAACTTTTGCAAAGCAATCGTGATAGCTTTAGTAGCCGATTTAGCATCCAGTTCTCTGCTTAAAAGCAGGCTTGTATCGTATTGCAGCTCATCAAGGAAAAAAAAGATAGCAAGCTGAGGAATCTCAGCTAAGGTTTTGGCTCGCTCCTGAATGAGAGACAGAACCTGGCTGACGTAATTGCTATCCAATGGGCGTTTTACCGACTTTGGCAACTCTCTATCTAAAAATGGCATGGCTTGCTGGACAAATTCTCCCAGGCTTAGTTTGCGCAAATAAACCCCGTTCATCCATTCTAGCTTGTCCTTGTTGAAGATAGCTGCTGTTTTGCCTACCCTTTCCAGAGAGAAGTGCTTTATCAACTCTTCCTGGGATAATAACTCAGTTCTATCATCAAGCGACCAGCCTAAAAGCACCAAGAAATTGACCATTGCATCCGGGAGGTATCCCTGTTTTTGATATTCGGTGATAGTGGTAGCACCATGCCTTTTGGACAGTTTGGCACGGTCAGGTCCCAGAATCATGGGTAAATGAGCGAATTGCGGAGGTTGCCAGTTTAGAGTTTGGTAAAGCAAAACATGGCGAGGAGTGCTGGAAAGCCATTCATCAGCCCTGAGGACATGTGAGATAGCCATTAAATGGTCGTCTACTATACTGGCCAAATGATATGTGGGATAACCATCGGATTTGAGCAGGATGAAGTCGTCTAAGGTATCATGCTTAAAAGTTACCGGGCCATGAATTAAGTCGTAGAAAGTGGTTTCGCCTTCAAGCGGTGTTTTAAAGCGAATCACGGGAGTAATACCTGTTGCCTCTAACCGAGTTCTTTCATGTTGTGTTAAATCTCGACAATGGCGATCATATTTCGGTGGCTGTTTACGTTTTGCCTGTTCTTGGCGCATCGTCTCTAATCGCTCTGGAGAGCAGTAGCATAAATATGCATGACCCTCCTCAATCAATCTGTGGGCAATTTCAAGGTAAATGGGCAATCGTTGTGATTGGAAGTAAGGCCCTTCATCCCAGTTTAATCCCAGCCACCGCAAGCTATCTAGTATTACCTCCACTGCACCCTCTACCTTACGGGCAATGTCAGTATCTTCAATTCGTAAGATAAACTTGCCGCCGTGATGGCGAGCAAAAAGCCAGTTGAATAGAGCAGTCCTGATGTTGCCTAAATGTGGATACCCTGTAGGACTGGGCGCAAAACGAAGTCTAACCGATGTTTCCAACTCAGACTGCATTGCGCTACATTTTGCGTGACTTAACCTTACTTAGCGAGAGTTTGATGTAGCTTTTTTAATCGCTCCAGATGTTTCCTGAGCCTCTGGGCAAGCTGCTCAACCTGGTTCAAGGCATTTTCAGTATCTTCCATCTCCGTGGTTATTTTGAACAAAGTTTCGCTTTGCCGCCCGCTTAGCCCGGCCTCAAAATCAGCCAATTCCTCTACCCCAGCCTCTCCCATTAACTTGGATAAGAGGGTGCTTTCTCTGTCCGCTTGCTCTTTAGCGAGTTCCTCATAGGACTTCATGTCACCAGTTTCCTTTCTTTTATATCGTGGATAGTAAAATTCTAACATGGCTCGATGTCACAAACAAGACCTTGAGTTGACACGGC
>Ga0307376_10002671_pt1 | contig 17218 bp, 25 predicted proteins | sample TR2MG_FD_202536 | JGI IMG/M metagenome (GOLD analysis project Ga0307376, IMG submission 202536) | Soil microbial communities from Risofladan, Vaasa, Finland - TR-2 | ecosystem: Environmental > Terrestrial > Soil > Coastal area > Acid sulfate soil | place: Finland: Risofladan, Vaasa | collected...
TACTACTCGTTACCAAAGCAAGCGGTGACAACTACTCCGTCGAAGCGGGCATGGCAGACAACGTCAAGCATTTCGACCACCACGGAGAGCACGCGAGCTACCCGGCGCCCTCCAACAATCCAGCCATCCCGAAACTCGGTCCCAACGACGTCGTGGAAATTACACACGTCGACACTGACACGCTTCTCGGACTCATGCGCATGGCGGGCAAAGCCATCCCCAGCAACCTGGACCTCGAGCTCATAGAGAAGGTGGACCTCAACGGAAGCTCCGTCGTCAAGGACCGCACGAACGAGTCCTACCTCTACATGGTGGGGGTAAACGAGAAGGCGAAGCAGATTAACTTCCCGCCTCCGAGCGCTCAGCCCACCGACGTGACAGGGAAAATCACACAGCTTATGGATGCTCCAGTGCAGGAGCTCACCAAACTTGGACGTGAGGCCAGCGCAAACGCGGAGGCTACGTACGAAAATAATCGTGTAGAGTCTAATGGTACGGTGGGTCTTTGGGCTACCGGTGCTGACGAACCCTTCGACCCAAGTCGCCCCTACGCTGACGGCGTTGACGTGGTGGTGACCTACCGAGACGACTTCAAGAGCATCTCCATCTTCTGCAGTCCCTCCTCCGACTACGCCTTCGGAAATACTACAGTTGCGGGTATCCCGTTCGCTGGGCACCCCAAAGCTTGTGGGTCTCCACGCGGTGAGAAGTTCACGCTGGAGGACGCCAAGCGCGTCTATGAGGAGCTCGTCAACAAGACGGGGAGCAGTAAGTCTGCAGGTTACGTGGAGTTTCGGGGAGCTCTGTACAGGAAAAGAGAGAAGTAGAAACCCGGTGGGGGAAGTCCCCCACCGGGGCTAGGGTTAAATATCGAACCGACTTGCGAGCTTCCAGCCCTTAAAGTGCTCTAACTCTAGTTATGCTATGTCATGACAAACATGAGCTACTTTGTTTAGAAAGGACTTCTTATGAAAAAAGAGGCACCAAAAAAGATACGTGTGAATGGACACACCTATGTCAAAGCAGAAGAGGGATACCACGAAGAAGCGGAAACCAAATACTACCGCGAAAATATAGATGGTTTATCCGCACTAATGAACAATTTGTGGCCTCCTTCACAGGAAGAGGACCCCGACTCGTTTCTACGCTACAAGTACATGGCAGCCAAAAGATTACTGGCTGCTGCATTCAGCGTATTAGGCTATCATGGCGGTTCTCCTGGAATGTCCTCCGATTTGTCACGAACAAAACAGGGTGTGCAAGAAGCACTTCAAAACATAGAAAAGGTGGAAAAGATAGGAAGGACACGAAAGTAGAAACCCGGTGGAGGACTTCCCCCACCGGGGCTAGGGTTAAATATCGAACCGACTTGCGAGCTTCCAGCCCTTCCGAGCGTCCCACCCGTCAGCTACGACCATTGATGCGTAGAGCACCTTGCCCGAAGTTTGATCGGTAGCCACCTGGCCGAAGAACTGGTCGTTGCGAATCGTCACGATGTCCGCACTGGCATGCCCAGCACTCTGCTCCTGGTCACGCTCGAACTGGTCGTCCAGCATTTCACGAACCTGCTTACGGGCAAGCTCCTCCTGCCGGGCTTCCACACTCTCGAGCTCAGCGCATAGGTCATCGATGTTCGACAGGTCGCGCACCTTGAGGGGCACACGAGTCTTCAGAACAGTCTCCGACTGCTGGGCCTGCTTCGACGCAGCGATGGCAGCGGAACCGTAGCACACGCGTACCAGCGGCTCCCACACACTGTTCCAATACTCCGTGGACGGCGCACGCTCACAGCCGACCATCTCACCGTTGATGAGGATGATCGCACCCACCTGGTTCTCGACGAGCTCGAACTCCGCGATGAACTGGTCCAGCTGGCGCTCGTAACCCTGCATGTAGGTCACGAGGGCCTGGCTGCTACCCAAACCAGAGTGTGTGTTGTACGAGCCAATCGAATTCCACAGCTTGTTGTAGCTGCGCGTCTTCCGCTTTTCGAGCGCAGGCTTACGCAGAGCCAGCGGCAGGATGATCATCTTGTGGTCCCCACGGGAGATCAAGCCACCCTGGGTAGACTGAATGCACATCGCGTTGTCCCAACTCTGCGTACGCTTCGCCGGAACAATACCTGCCGTTGCCATTGCATGATCCTGCGCAGCCTGCTTGACTACATAACCCACATGCGAAGGCAGCAACAGCGGCTTCGACGCCGGATTCGTGAAATTCATCGTACCGTAGCTGGACGTGCCAACCTGGACAATGTCGGGAGTAGCGAATCTGGTATCCTGCATATCCTTTTCCAAGATCAGCGGGATAACCTGCATCGCTCCTACCGTCTGAATCCGACCTACTTCGCAACCGCGAAGGATTTCTCTGATCGTCAACATTTTCTCACCTCCTACCGACGCAGCTGCTCAGCCGCCTGGCGACCGAGGTCAGTGTGCATGATGAAACCGGAAGTGCCCAGCTTGAGCAACCCCCGACGCTGCAAAGCAACTACCGTGTTCGGTGCAGCCACCCCACGGAAGTTAACTCCCTGACGAGCCGAAGGCGCTGAGGAATACAGACCCACCAGAGCAGACTTCATCGTGGAAGTCATCGCCTGGAGTACCTTGTCCACCTTCTTGCCGTTCTTTCCACCACGGATAGAACGACGATCGGGCGCACCTGTCGGAAGTGGCTGCTTTCCTGCAATCGCGTTCATCGCTGCATGACGTCCACGCTGCAGCAGCGTCTTCAAACCAGCCAGCGGGTCCTGCTCCAGAGCCTCTCGCAACATGGTCGTCGCCAGAGCCATCGGGTTCTGCACCGCCAGCGTCGGCACCAGGTCAGGCGCCAGCCGACGTACAGAAGCAGTCTCCGCTGCAGCTACCGGGTTCAGGTGGTAAATCGCCGTCGAAATACCAACCTTCCGCAGAGCGCGAACAGTCTCCGCGAAACGACCAGCCGGGGTGTTGTCGTAACCATCGCTGATTACGAAAACAGAGCTCGGCTCGTGGTCACGCACAGCATGTACCAATGGCAGCGCCAAGGACGTATCGCCAGCTGGACGTACCAGACGCCGACCGCGATCCTTACCACCAACCACAATGCGCTTCGCACCCGCAGCTACCAGCATATCGCTGATCGCCAAAGCGTTGGCCATCGGACGCAGCTTCTGGGTCTTCTCGTCACCCACCATCGAAGCAGAAGCGTCCACCAGCACCACGGCACCCTCGCAGCTGACCGGGAACGAAGTAGCCGCCTGAGCAGCTTTCTCATCCAGCGCGGCCCGAATTTCGCTGTCCATGCCACGCTCGTAAGCGTAGATGTACAGTTTCGTCGCGTCGTAACGCTTCGGGTCGAACTCGACCTTCGTACCAGCCTGCTCCACGCGCCGCTGGTGCTTGATTTTCTGACCGTCCGTGAAGGCACCCGTCTTCGCCGTCAGACGCAGAACGTCGTCGTGCGACTTGTTCGGGTGGAACTTCGACCGAATACCCTCGAGCACCTCGGGCGGCAGCCGCTTGCCAGCTGACAGGTCATCCCGAGCTTCTACGAAGGCACGCAGAAGCGGAGTATCCCAACGGCCTTCCGTTGAGCTCATCACGAACGCCACGCACTCCTGAGCCGTGTCCTTGTCGCCTTCTACGTGCTTCCACACGTGCTCCGACAGAATTCCACGCTCCTTGTTCGTCAGCGCACGCTTACGGCAGATGCTGCCGATGGTGCTTGACATACGCTTGCCCCAGGCGTGCTGCAGGGCCAGCTTCATCTTGCGACGGTACTTGACACTCCACCACGGGAGCTTGTCAGAACCGAGCAGCAGATGAAGGATAACCCGACGCGTACGGCTGTTGTTGCAACCAGTCTCGCGCAGCATCCCGAACAGCTGGAACATACGAGGAGCCGTGATGCTCTCTGCGAGCGCACAAATTACCTCGCGCTCCATCTGGAGCTCGTAGTTGGTCGGCTCACCAACACCAGGCCACTCGAGCAGCATCCACGAAGCGAGCTTTCTCGAGTTGTCCATCAGACCCGACAGGCACGCCAGCAAGCTGTACGACTGTCGGTCCATACCGAACAGAGTAGCGTGTGCCAGGCGCTCTGCGCGCATTTGGTCTTCCCGAGTGTTGTAGTGGGTCGCTCGACCCGTACCCGTGGTCGCGATGTCGAGGAAGCTCGTTACAACGCGCCCAACGATACGCTTCTGGCGATCGTTGATATCGTCGATGGGCTGTCCTCGGAGCAACCGCGTTGCCAGGCCGTGCACCTCGGGGATGCCGTACTGCTCACAGAACACCCGATTACTCGTGGCGACGTCGCGGATACGCTTTGCTTCAGCGCGGTCCGCTACGATGTAGCCGTCGAGAATTTTACCATCGGGTCCTGGGACTGCTTTGAGTCCAGGCTCCACGGACAGTCCGAGCTTGAGACCCAGCTTGGTACCCTTGTCGTTGGCGTCCATGAAGAGGACGTGCGAGGTGGTACGGGTAGCTAGCTCCCGACGCAGATCGGTAGTACTTAGTCCCTTACGCATGTTGGTAGCCTCCGTTTAAATAATACAGTAGACAACAAAAAAGGGTCCAACACTACTGCATGCGGACCCTTCCACGCCTACTTGGCGTAAAAAATAGTTGGTGGTAGTTCGAGGGTTACGGGTGTTGAATATGGGATTTGAACCCATTACGTCTTCGATGTTAGCGAAGTGCTCTAACCAATGAGCTAATTCTGTAGTAACCCTACAGTCCACCAAGCTTGAAAATTAGTGAGAGGTAATGTTGAAGTACGTGTTGAATGTCAGCGCTCTACCGTTGAGCTACAAGGGCCATAAAGAGGGCCCTCGATGGGACTTGAACCCACAACCTCTGCCGTGAAATGGCATATTCTGTACTTACTTCTGCGTCCTCTCGAATCGTGTTCCTTGCGTATCCTTTTCAGCGCAACGCGCTGGGTTTAGTTAGTGAGAGGTAAGGTGTCGGTAAATGATGAACGTTTGTTCTAAGCTACTCCCCGATAAAAGCCGGGGAGCCAGGACTTGAACCTGGGGTTTACCACTTTGGAGATGGTTGCTTTACCATTTATTCTGTACTTACCGTCTAGTCCTCTCGAAGCTGTATCTCTTCAGCACAGTGTGCTGGGAATTTAAAGTCGCGGTAGTGTCCGGGTAAAGAGATGGATGTTTATCCACAGCTTATGTGGCTGTTGCCTTTACCAGTTTGGCTATCGCGGCGTAAATGCCGCGACCAGGACTTGAACCTGGAAAATTTCCTGTACTTACCCAGTAGTCCGCGAACTCGTTGTATCGTTTGCAGCGTCTCCGCTGGTTTTAATTAGATCGAGGTAATGTGAGAGTAAGAGGTGAAGTACAAGGAGCGGGGTTTGAACCCGCGACCTTCGGTTCCGTAGACCGACGCTCAACCAGCTGAGCTATCTTTGTGTTTCTGTACTTACTCTACCGTCCTCGAAAGTTTGATTTCCTCAGTCTGAGTTGCATTGTAGCGGCTGGAACCGATATGTCAAGCCTCAAATCGCCAGCCGTGTCGGTTTTTTGTGGACGAAAGAGTAGGCCCAGTATAAAAATCCATTGGGGTGTTTATAGACACCACTCTGAGTCCACCCCTTACTCTTCAGACGTTGCTGAGTAGGCGTATCATTCACGTCCACAATACGGTATACCCTTCCTCCATGCACAACCGGTAGCCAAGAGGTACTCAACTTGGCTACCCCCTCAAACAAACGTTGATGTACGTTTCGCTGGATTAGGAGCTCCTCTACCTCGCTACGACAACAGGGGTCAATCTCAGAGGGTGCAAGTACGCCTTGTTGGATTAAATCCGCGAGGAGTTCTTTTGTGGCGCCCTCCTCATTGGTGGTCACGAAGCAGGAGTAGGGGTTAGTCATTGCCAGAGAGCTCCATAGTACAGCTTTCGCAGTAGTAGTCGAGCTCGTCGGCATCGGGACGTACAGTACCGTCTCGAGCGTTGCACTCCGTGCAGGTCTTCTCGAAACGGAACGCCATCTTGTTGTACGTGCGCACGGTCCACTTACGGAACTCTTCGGACAACGGTTGGTTACGAGCTACATCGTTGACGTGGTCCATCATCTGGATGCAGTCGCCACAGTAGATAGAAGTCTCGTCCACGGAGCCACGGCAGAACTTACACTGGCCGTCCATTACCTCGGTTCTCTTAGCGGAGCGGTGCTGGGGACGAATGTAGACGTCACCTCGTCCCGTGATCACGAAGCCCACAGAAACTACTTGAGCAGGCTTAGGAGGTTCTTTTACAGTCAGACCACCGCGCTCTCCCAGAAACAACGTCTCTCCCAAGAGGCTCTCGTAAGTACGGTCACCTGTGCCCACGTAGTTCAACAACCCAGGTACGAGGCCACTCACAACGATGGGAACAGTGTCACCAGTAAACGCATCACGTTGAGCAACACCCATCACCTCATGCTTCATCGGGTTCTCTGGACAGTGGGCCATCGCCACTCCGCATTTCCCTGACTCGATCGCGTAAACAGGAGTTCCTTCACCAAGCTCCTCAACGGTGTGCATGGCGACGATAATAGATTCGTTTTCAATGCTCATCTTTTTGCAGCTTTCTTTGGACCCTGTCAATTTCTGCAGCGATGAGAGCTCCAGCTATCACAAGGCTACGCAGCCGAGAATGCTTCTCACGCTTGTCCCACTCCTCGTCCCAGGGCCACGTGTCGGGAGCAATGTAAGAAGTGTGCTCCGGGAGCGCATTGTCTGCGTAGCACATTGCAGCACGGAGGAGCCCACCTCGCTGCTCACCTTTGTCGTCGTGCTCAGCGGACCAGCCCTCGTCGCTGATTTGCCGTAGACGTTCTTCTGCTATCAACTGCGCGCCCGGAGAAAAGAGCTCGTTGTCGAAGCCAACTACTTCAAGTGCTTTTCCAGCACTGCTTTTCCCTTGCCGCTTCAAGTGGCACACAGCACAGCCACAAGTGGTTATGTCGTGCTCCTGCACCTCTGCTTCTGCGGGAAGCTCCCACCCCTTCACCACCTCTATATTTCCGACAGTCCCTTGTATTTTCCGTACAGCACCGCAAGCTAAACAAACTGTTTCTGTGCTCCTGTTACGAAAACGAAACTTCTCGTGCTTACACTCAGCTGCTCGAGCTATTTTCTCAGCGGGGGTAGGTCTGTGGCCACGGGTCGACCGTTTCGTTTTTCGTGTTCCCCGAAACTTTGTTTGACTCATCTTCGCACCAGCCCAAGGGTGCGCAGGAGAAACCGACGCCATCCTGTAGCTCTTACGGTTACCCACCCCTCCTTCTGGCACTTCCAGCATGGTTGGAAAGTAGGCAGTAGTTTGTCTGACGTCATCTGAATCACTGCAGGGTGGCAGACACAGTTGGCACACGGCATGTTGTGCTCTGCCATTGGGGAGCCACCGAAGTTGTTAAACTTGATTTGGGCGAGCTTGTCCACGCGCTCGTCTACTGAAACTAGATGCGTCTGCTTGCTCATTCGGGCACCTTTCCATTCATGAGCTCCTGGTAATTGAATTTCTTACCCAAAGCCTCGATGACGCCAACCCTCTTTGCAGACCAGCCGACGATGCTATTGTTGTACATGAAAACGTGGGAAGGAACGAGTACCCGCTTCTGGAGAAAGAAGCGCCCCTTCTTCGTTGTTTGCCACAACCCCGACTCCCGCTTGGACGAATCGTCTTCGTTGGGCTTCGTTGTCGCCAGCCCCCACGTAGCGCTGTACGGGTAGTCTCTGCCAACGTGGAAGCACTTGGAGTGATGAACCCAATCCTTGGTACGACGGTGCTCACGAAACAACGAGATGAGGAAGGCCACCATGTTGGCGTTGAGCTTGCGTGGGTAAACCTTGACGAACTGGCCGCAGCATGGGCAACACTTACCCTCTCTAGCATTGTCAGCAAGGCGCCGCTGCTCATCCAGCATCGCAGGGTCACGAGGCGCTGGCAGAATTTTCGCCATCGCTTCGATGATGTGACCCTCGACTTTGATCTGAGAAGCCATTTTCACCGTAGCCTTTCCTCCAAGGCGTCAGCCATAACCGCACACTCAGCCGCAAAACCTTCCCAGAACGCGCGGTAACCAGGAAGGGTGTTGACGAACGCCTCCCATTCTGGACCTGGACCTCCCGTGCTTACACAATGAGGTTGAACAGCGTCCATCACGTCCTCGAGGGACCTTCGCGCAGCGTCGTCCGCTGTAAGCAGGTATTGCTGCCATGCTTGTCGGTAGGTGCGTTGTGATTCTTCGATGGTAGGTGTCATTTCAAACCGATTGTACAGTTTTCAGTTTACGCAGGCGCCCCGCATCTAGGACAGTCGTTACGTTTGTTGCCGTCAAACATTTGTCCACAGCGGTCACAAAAAGCTACCCATGCAGGGCCGTTGCTCCTGTTGGGACGGTCACTGTGCATTCTACCTGTAGTCGTCTTGACAACGGGCAGACTTTTCACGTTTAAAGGAAGTGTGCGGGGACTGCCGGGTATGTGGCTGTACAGCTGCTGCAAGTTCATTTTGGCGTAGCATCTGGTGCAGAACCTACGACGTCCATCAGGTTCTTTTATTTCCAGTACAGCGTCCACGTCGTGCGTTAAGCAGTGGGTACAAGTAAGCAGCGCACGCCCCTTGTAATTCTGGAGCCACTGGACTCTGTCCTCTAACTCCTCGCCGGTAGCGAGGAGGGACGTGAACAACGCCTCTGTTTTGTGCGCCCTGTCGCCGTTCTCGATGGCTTTGTTGATTTTTTGTTGGAATCCAGCGGCGATAGCGAGGCATTGGATGTCGATGTAAAGCTGGCGTGTGATCCAGCGGATGATGGTACCTTCACCTCGAGCTCCCGCGTCCGCGAGGTGTAGATCCACAGCTGGGTTCAGTTCGGCTTCGGTGAGCGTCATTGTTGTACTCCCGATACTATTTTACAAGATGTGGGGATTTTTTGAGGAAGGATGCGACTGGAGAGAGTCGAACTCTCACGAGCACAAAGGCTCACATGGACCTGAACCATGCGTGTCTACCATTCCACCACAGTCGCAGATGCTGCCGGGGAGACTCGAACTCCCAAGAGGACAAAGCCTCACATGGCCCTCAACCATGCGCGTAGACCAATTCCGCCACAGCAGCAGACAGTTCCCCTATGAATGCTACACCAGATATGTCAAGGGGAGAAACTAGGCTACGCGTCGGTACGTAGCGCCACGGAAGCGGATTGTCTGGGGAGGTACAGAAGCCTGCAGCCGTTGTTTCTTCGGCTCTGGAAGAACCGTGATATCTTTACCCACAGCGTTGCGCAGGTAGTTCAGGGTAAGCGCGTCAAATTCGGCAGCGTTACCTTTTTCATCTACCAGCGCGTGGCTTGAATCTTCCTCGAGCTTCGTGTACACGAGTTTTGGTCTGCCAGTCTGAGGATCGACTGCGTACGCCCACGAAAACACTATTTTTATTTTGGGCTCCACGAACTTCCCGCGCCAGTACAGCTGTCCCTCGAGGGTTGTCCTACCGCCCCGGAACTCTTTACCGTCGAGGGTCAAGTCCTCGTGCTCTACGCGGGGCACGCTCCATTTGATACGATCCAAAGCGTTCGTGGGAACCACGTCGTTCTGGACCGCTTCTTCGGGAGTGAGCTCTGCTGGTTGCTGTGACTTATCGACCAGCAGCGCGTAGACGAAGCCACGGTAGCGGACGCGCCGAGGTTGTGTGAGAGTTTTGGATACGAAGTACAACACGGTGTGTGACTTTCTGCGGAGTTGCCCAACAGAGAGTAACTAGGGAATGACTGGTGTGAACTGCACATCGCAGTCGGGGTAGACCTCGAGGCCCTCGCCAGGCATCGCACCAACGATGTCGGTGATCTCCACGCCCCTCGACGTACCCTTCTTACTGCTTCCTTCTTTCTGCGCGGGCAGCAGGACATCCTTGCGGTGACGCGTTGGTAGATGGTAGCCGATACCGTCCTCAACCTCACCAGGAGCTCCGGTGACGAAGTGACATTCTACGTTGGCATTGAGGTCTTGACCTGTAGGATTGTGGAGCATGACACGCACGGTAACCTGGTAGTCGCAAGATCCTGCCTGGCAGCCACCCATAGAGACAAACGGGAGTAGTAATTGTACGCCGTAATGGGCGACAATCATATCAGGTTTTCCCTTGTACTCCTCAACCTTTGTTTCTCGTGTGCCGCAACTGTTTTTGCCACCGCAACCTAGCACGAGGACAAACAAGATCATCAGACCTAGCTTCGTAAAGACTTTCATTTTGCTCTCCTTGTGAGGGGGTATGGGCCCGCTCGGATTTGAACCGAGGCTCGACGGTTTATGAGACCGCTGCTTTGACCAACTAAGCTACAGGCCCTTTTACACTAGCTTATTTCGAGTGCTTCCAGTACTTCACGCATTATATCTTGCCACACCCAATCCTCGCTCATCTTCACGAGGCGTACTCGTTCACCGGTTGGAATATCGAAGGAGATCTTCCACACCGTGGTATCCTTCAACGCGTGCTCGTACGCTTCTTTCAGCGTAGGGAAATATTCGAGCGTACCTTCTCTATTTCTTGTCTGTATCGCCATAGTCTTTAGGAGGCTCCGGAAAGTGACCTTCAAGTATCCATGACAGATCGATGTAGCCTCGACAAGTGCCACATCGAAACCTGTACTCGCCCACCAAGAAAAGATCTTCGCAGTAGTTAGGCACTTCGCAGCTACAAACAGGGCGAGGACGAGTCATCATCCCGAGAAGCTCTCGAATCCAACGTCCATTGATTTCGATCTCGTCCATCACTTATTACTACGCATGATGTTCCGTTGCATTTCATCTGAACAAAACGCAGCAAACTGAGCCAGATGCCCATTGGTGAAGATACAACTCTCACCAGTGCTGCTATCTGCTATGAGCTTCACTACGGTTCCCACTGGAAGGTGGTCACGCATAAGTAAGTAAAGAAAGCTCGTGAGAGGGTCTGCGCTGCTGTACTTTGGCATCTTGGCCATGAACGTCTTGAGCAAAGCGTCCGACAACGACGTGTCCTCTGATTGCGTGTTTTTGGCTTTGCAGAGTTCATCGCGTTCTTCTTTGTTGTGAATGGGCATCGTAATCCTCCTAGAGCAAATCGTAATTCTTGGCCCACTTGCGGACCGCGTTGTCGGACACACTATACTTCCTACCGATGGCGGACCAACTCATTTTCTGAATATCCTTGACCAATGTGGCTTTCATGGGCCGCTTGGTACGACGGAGCGCAAGACCCTTGCAGGCGTTGGAACAGTACTTTTTCTGGCTACCTGTGAGATCACCATCACAGATGACACAGTTGCCCCGCTTCTTCTTGGCTCGAGCGGAGATGTGCTCTGTCCGCCTGATGCCGAAGCGTTCGATGCCAGGAGCTCCTCGAGCGAACCAGGCGTGGAGCTTGTGATGCATGCTCTTGGGGAGCACGATGATGTTGATAGGTTTGTTGTGAAGCGGGTCACCGTCGAGGTGGTGCACTTCCTCATCATCGCGAAGATGACGCCCCAGCATCTTCTCGGCCACGATGAGGTGGTAGTGCACGTAGCCTTTCCAGTTGTTGCTGGTCAGGGCTGCGTGATAGTCAGGACTGTAGACCATTAGGTAACCGTTGAGGAGACGGTCGCTCTTTTTCCTACTCATCCTTCTTACGTCCTAGACAATCGCGTGCCATGCTGGAATGGGAGGGGTGGGAGTTTCCACCCCTCCCGGGTTAATTAACCGTTCCAGTCAGCAGGAGGCTGGCAGCCCTTCTCTGCATCCTTGGGGAACGGATTGGCCACATGTACCTTTCGGCTGAGGTCGATACCTCGGGACTCGAGACCCTCACGGTCGTCGTAGTGGATGGCGAAGACTTCAGCTGGACGGTCTTTTCGATTGAAGCTCACTTCCGTTACCTCGTGCGAGGCTTTCTTCCCAAACGCGGTTCCGATGTTCTGCTTGGACATTGTTTTGGTACTCACTCTACGTGCGCTTCGTGGTGTTCCTCCAGTTGACCGGATAACGCTGTTGCTGGAAATGGTTCCCGACGTGGGCTCCTCACCAGCAACGGATACGCTGTTGACGGAATGGGTGACTTCACCAGCGTCGCAGGTTTGGGTGATGCCACTGCTGTCACATGTAGTAGTAAACCAATCGGCTACAGGTGCTCCAGTACTATCGCTACCACGGTAAGTAAGCGGCGTGAACGTGATGGAAGAAGATGGGTAGAAGTGGTAAGCAGGGGTATCCTCCTCGAAGATCGCGCAGCCGATAACTCCAATGTTTCGGCTGTCGCCCTTCTTCGCTGCGTAGGCTTTACCTTTACCTGCGAAAACGAATTTCGCTACGTCGTCGTCGTCGAGACGCCACCCAGGAATCTTAAGGGTCTGGAAGGGGTCGACTATGTACCCCTTACCCTCAATGCTTCCTTTCTTTCCGTCCATGACGGACAGACCATCGACGGTCATCACCGCCAGGACACGTGAACCGGTGTTGTTGCGCACTAGTAGCGTAAACTCGGAACCTGGTCGTCCCTCGAGGTAGTACCTCCCTTTGTGTGCATACTTGGTTGTGGATTTTCCGTGAATGAGAACGTCAAACTCGTAGTTCGGCATTCGTCTCTCCTGCCCACTCCTACGTGGGTCTTCTTGGTTATGCCTGCGCATCGCAGGACTTCACACAGGGGCACAACGCCCCTATGTATATTTAACAAGATAGAGAGTGGATTTGACGACGGAGCTAACCGTGGGCGCTCATTTTGTTGGCAGCGGGGTGGCATGCTGAACAGTTGCTGTTTTTGCATACACGTCTTTCCGTATGCCCCTTTGGAACTGTTTTCAGGTAGTTATCGATGAACTCTTTTGTACATTTTTCGCGTTGATCGCCCTCAACGAAGTTCCCTTCCTCATCGAACAATCCTGTGACGATGAATAGGCGTAGCCCTGCAGGCAGGAAACGTACGAGCTCGTTGTAACCATGCTCGTAACCAGGACAGAAGCAGAAGCCAGCTGCGACTACCTGCCGTCGTGTGCCAAAGGTACACAGCAAGGTCTCCGTGTCGAACTGTGTCACACGATCAAGGATTTTACCCTCTTCATCAAACACGTTGATGGTGTGCCAGATATGGTTATCTGTACCAATACTCCTATCGTTCATGTCAAATTTCATTGGTGTACTCTCTTGTTAGGTTGTCTCTGTTATATTTTACAAGGTTGGAGGAGAAAAGGGCACGGGGGGATTCGAACCCACAACACCCAGTTCCGGAAACTGGTGTTCTTCCACTTGAACTTCGTGCCCGGATATCCTAAGCTTCACCACTGCCGTGGCAAATACCGCAGGTCATGCGCGATTTGACGCCTCCTTGTTGGTGCAGCACCACACCACTTCCCCGACATTCCCTGCAGACGACCGGGAGCTCCTTGGACGCCTTGTGCTTCTTGTCATCGAAGAGAATGAGCTCGCCAGGCGGTACACAGAACAGGAGCTTTCCACAAGAAGGGCAGCCTGGCGTTGTACCGATTATCTCACTGAGGTGTGCCACTAGAGGAATGGCCATCTTACCATCGCAGTCGGGGCAGTTGGTGTAGAGAGGTTTATTCATCTTGAAGCTCCTTTGGGCCATGCAGGACTTGAACCCGCGTTTTCGGTTTAGGAGACCGATGTCCTCTCCACTTGGACGAATGGCCCAGGCGTCTCCTCTAGATGCGCATCTAGAGGAGACTATGTTGGGAGCGACGTGGCTGGCGGGGAGGGACATCCAGTAACGACAGGCACGGAGGCTCCTTAAAAGCTATGTGTACGCCAATCCAGAAATACCCAAGTAGGGATCTTTTTCCGTAGGGAACGTAACCACTCTACCTATAGCACGGTGCAGGTCATCAGGAAAGACCCCTGTGGTCACTTTTCCTTCAGGTCCAGCAATCGGGAGGCACTTGTTGCTCAGAAACCACTCAGCGTTCTTGTCGTAGAATGTGGTATAAATTTGAAACTGACCACCTCCTACCACGACACTGAAGCAGCCTTCCGACATCCCACCTAATTTGAACCCCACAAAAATCTCGTCGGGGTCTCCTGTAGACAACGCGGCTGCGCGTCCTCCTTTAGAAGGGGCTGCCACAAGACAAGCACCCTCTGCTGGTTGCGCTTCTGCATCATGAGGTGGAGGAGCCCCTGCCAACTCGTGGGTAACCTTGGAACCAAACATAGACCTCGTCAGATCAATAGCCTGCTGCATAGGAAGGTAAGCACTGGGAGCTAGTCGGAACTTACCACCCCCTCGGTTAGCCAACCTACGCTCATGCTGTGCGTCGGCTCGTTTGCTCAAAGCGACGCAAGGCTCAGATGTGCAGATGTATCCACGTTCACGCACAGCCCGTCGAGCAGCATCATTCGCTGGACGCCCACCTGGGTAGTACATCTCGTCGTCTTCTTTGCCCCACCACATGCATTCCTCCTAGATTTTCTCGCCTACACGCGTCATTGCATTTTTGCTACGCTGGTAAGGTATGTCGAGAGATCCTCCTCGTGCACCTTTCACAAGGGAGGTTGAAAATATTGGCAGTACATCGACAACCGTCTGCCCTTCTCGCAAGTCTGGGCACCCCACAAGTACCAAGTCCCTGGCGTCCAAGACGTTGGATAGCTCCAGCCGTAGTGGCTTCCCACACAACGAGCATGTCTCACGTCCCTTGTACAAGTACATGTTGTTTTTTAGTGGGTCAATGGGAGCATCATCCAACGGCTCTCCTCGAATGATGTAGATGAAGTGGTTACACGGAATGTAGTCGAGAGGAACGTTGGCTGGATGTAGCTCATGGCCTTCTGGAGCTTGCCCAAATATATGCATCCCACCACGTGCTCCTTCGAGGAAGTAATGGTCCACATCTCCACAGGCAATGAGACGCTCCTCCAACGCACGAAGTTCTTCATTGTACGTAGGGAGAAGGAAGAAAATTCGGTTCTGTATATCGAATCTACTTAGCATTTGCTACCGCCTCCATCTTCTTCTCGAGGTGAGTCAGAGGGAACTTCTCGTGCCCAGGTGTAGTGAGATGCTTCGGGCATACTGACCACATAGACACCGTCCAGCCAACGTAGTGCTCCCGCATGAGGGCGTCTCTATCAACACCTTCCACGTTACACACGCGCCACCGTTTACCATCTTCGTCCACAACGACATCATCAGGCCGAATGGTCCTGAAAAAGGAAACTTGAAAGTTCAGGCTTCCTTCCCCAGTGACATAGAATTCGTCACCATCGGAATTACGGATAACATTAACGGCAGGAAAAGAACCCGCGAATACCCACCCACCATCGAAGCCTGTGCCGTAGCACTTCTCACAAGATGCACGTTCCTCGTCTGCACACTCGCACATGAGCTCGCTGCGCTGCTTGCGGTAGAGAAAGAAGCGTTCCTTGTTCTTGAACTTCTCCTGTTCTATACGTTCCAACAGATGCCAGTTGACTGCCATACGTGAACCAGCATTGTAGAGCCACCAACCCTTTTTAGGGTTGTTGCTTTTCTCTAACTCCTCTTGGCGCTTTATTCGAGCTACTTCTTCCTTCTCGTACTGCTCAAGCTGCTGTTCGATACCTTCCTTGGCCTGCACCAGCGCAGCCTTCATCACCTTCCGTTGGAGCTCGATGGAGGGCGTGATGTTACGCGTGCTCAAGTAGACGTCGAGCCAGCGGAGCATTCCATCGACGGCGTGAGAAATTTCTTCCTCCACATTTTTTTGGTCTTCACGCATCGCTTCCCTCCTTACCAAGAATAGCACCTAACAGTCGCACTACCTCTGTAGGCCACCACTTGGTCATCTTGTACGCTGTGGAGTCCTCGGCATTCGATAGCAGCACCAGCTGCTTATCGTCGTAGGTCACTTGCAGTTTTGTTCCATACTCGTTCTGGAAGGTGGCAATGGAGTCAAAGCGTTCACTGGAACCAGCCCACCTGCAATCATTGTCGGGTTCGGACTGAAGATGCCAACCGGAAGGCTTCGCTTTCAGAGAAGGCTCACTTTTGACCGTTCCGGATGCGGGAGGAATTTCTATTTCCGCTACGTCCTCGAGTCTACAGGTCGGGATGTCTACTGGTCTTTCCAGTGGGCCTACTACTTCATTATCTGGAAACTCTTCTTTGTATTCTTCGAGAGACATTTCTTCAGAAAAGTCGACTTCAGGAAAGTAGACTTCGTCACCGCGATCTACAACTAAGTGCCATCTCCCTTTCCCATCTATATTTGCTTTAACCCAGTACACATCCCAGTACGCATCCATGACTATCCTCCGTGTAGCTTACTAGCTGGTTTTACAGTTGTGAGTGGAACTTGAGCGCCTTCAGCTAACAATAGCATGTGCTCCACTGGCACCTGCAACCAAACGGACCGCCTAGTCCAACCTAGTTGAAGCCCCGTAGGTGTAGGCAATAAAGCAGCCACTCGAAGGTCTGCGTAGAAATCTACTAAAGGAGGACCACGTGAATCGTCCACCAACTTTATAGCAGAGCTCTTGATAACAACTTCACCGTCGTAATCTGGAGAGGGCAATTGTGTAACTGAAGGTGGATCTGCATTTACCTGTCGAATGATTGCGTCTGCGTGCCCAACAATCCCATTCGTGAGACTATCCCCCGCATGTCCTCGTACACACTCTGCCATCTCTTTGATTGCAGTGGCCGCCCAAACTATCGAATTTGTGGTTTTATTCTGCATACGAAGCTTCCCAATCTTTTTCTCGTTCATCTAGAACTGTGCTTCACAAACCTCTTTGTTGAAACGTTCTACGTAGTCAATGTGTTTTTTTTCATAGTCACACCCAACCCTTCTTTTCGGCTATCCAATCGGTGACAACAAGCTTACCCTCGTGACCCTTTTTGTACACTTCACTATCGTCGGTAATGTGGGCTAAAGGAACCCACTGTGGCTCCGTGTCGATCTCTGGGATGTCGACCAGGAGAGCCTTGTCGGTAGCGTGCCCGGCATAGCAACCTTCAAATGTAACAGCCATTTTTTTTTATGCACCTACCCCAGGCTGCGGATCAATGTAAACTATACTTCCCTCTTGCAGATCACTGTTGGCTACCGTGTTGGAAATAACGAGCAGCTCACCGCTTTCGTTGCGCGCCTCCCAGGCACGCGAGGAATCTATGGGCTGCCCAGCTTCAGCCAGTGCTAACAGTTGAAGCTGTCCTATACGGGTACTTTCAGCCACGGTTACCCACCTGGCTTGTCCACTAACTACACACTTGAG
>Ga0307376_10002672_pt1 | contig 17217 bp, 13 predicted proteins | sample TR2MG_FD_202536 | JGI IMG/M metagenome (GOLD analysis project Ga0307376, IMG submission 202536) | Soil microbial communities from Risofladan, Vaasa, Finland - TR-2 | ecosystem: Environmental > Terrestrial > Soil > Coastal area > Acid sulfate soil | place: Finland: Risofladan, Vaasa | collected...
CCGACATTAACGCAAATTCAATTTACAATGTCCCGTAATCCGCGCTTAATTACTGCATTGGAAGAAATTCCTTATTTGGAGATAAAGAAAAAAAAGGAAGCTCTTACTACAGCTTTTTGGATTACAGATTTAGTTAATGAGTTAACCATAGAGAAGCAATCTGATGCTGATATTTGGAAATTACTTTTTGATGCCTTTTATTTTTTAGAAAAAAATTTAAATAAATTTCCTGAAGCAGCTGATTTTACATGGTTATATTTTAATACTCAGTTTTTGAAAATTCTTGGTTTTTCACCATTTTTAGATGGATGTATTGAATGTGGAAGTAAAATTAATAATAAATTTTTTAGTTTTGAGAGGAAAGGAATTGTTTGTAACCTACACCATCAGAAAAATGACTGGCCTATCAATAGCCAACAAAGAAGATTTCTGGATTTTTTATTTAATTCCGCTTTTCGAGATTTTGCACAAACCATTCTCATTAGAGAAATTCTCAAAGAAAAAAGATATCTTCAGAAGTTTCTTAGTAAATTTACTTTAATAATAAAATCAGATATAATACAGTAGTATTGTCGATGTAATATAGCAATATTGTTAATGTAATGCAGTAGTATTGTTGATTTAATATAAGGTAATTATTATAAATTAGAAAAAAATATTATGAAAATCAAAGATTTTTTAAAAACTTTTTGGGGAGGGGCTTTGGTCACTATTTTTATTCTATTTGCAAGTTATTTCGTCTGGAGTTTTGTAAAAAGTGGAGGAATAACTTTTACTTTTTTAGGGCCAGATGAAGCAAAGGCAGGCGAGATAAAAGAATTTCATTTTGTTTTAAATAATAATTCCAGAGTAAGCCTTCAGGAAGTAGAAGCAGAAATTAATCTTCCAGAAGGAGTGATATCTGTTGACAACCCTGATCAGAAAACTATCTCATATAGTTTAGGCGAAATGGTCCCTCACGATTCAGAAGATAAAATAATAAAATTATTGATTACTGGTGAGCCCAAGACAGTTAAGAATATTGAGGCTATACTTCGCTATCGTCCTAAAACTCTCAGTTCTGTTTTCGAAAAAAAGGAAATAAAAACAGTTTTAATTTCTGGTTCTTCTTTTCGACTGGAATTGGTAACACTTAATCAGATTTTTTCTGAACAAATTTTCCCTTTAGAAATAAATTGGGAAAATCTTTCCAGTTATACGTTTGATAATGTTGAAATTAGGGCAGAATGGCCATCAGGATTTGTCTTTCAGGAGTCTAATCCCGAGATTTTTTCTGAGAGTTCAGAATATAATAGATGGGTATTAGGGGAATTGAGTTCAGCTAGCCATGGAAAGATAATAGTGAAAGGATTTACTACTGGTCAGCCAGGCGAGACAAAAAGGATAATTTTGCACTTAGGCATTGTTAAGGATAATGTCTTTCTTCCTTTGGCTACAACCGAAGGCTATACGACTTTAATAAGAAACCCTTTATTAATTTCATCTTTAGTTAATGGTGAAATAATTCATAATGCCGATTTAGGCGAAACATTAAATTTTGTTATTGATTATCAGAATAATTATTCCGCCACTTTAAGAAATTTGGTCGTGGAGGTGGTTTTTAGTGGGGATGTTTTTGATTTTTCTACTTTAAAAGCGCCTAATGGTGCGTTCTCGTCGCGTTTGAAAAGTTTAACTTGGGAAGGAACAAAAGTGCCCCAGCTTTACGCTCTTAATCCTGGTGAGCAAGGAAATCTTCAGTTCTCCCTAAAACTTAAAAAAGATTGGCCGATGAAAAGTCAAGCTCAAAAAAATATAGTCTTGGAAACACATATTACTATTGAGAGTTCTAATATTCCGGAGCAGCTGGAAGTTTCTGAGTTACCGCGCGCAGCTGCTTTAAATACGATTAAACTTAACTCAGATAGTAAAGTGGTAATTGGGAGTTATTTTCGAGATGCTTCCTCACGAATTGCCAACACAGGAAGCCTTCCCTTAAAAGCAGGTGAATCAACTGATTTTACTATTCATTGGGGAATTGTTAATAATTTTAATGCTCTAAAAGATATTACGATAAGGACCACATTGCCTCTTTGGGTGGAATTTACTGGTCAAATTGCAGGGGATTATGGGCAAAATCCGCCATATTATGATTCTGCGATAAGGGAAGTTTCGTGGACTATCCCTTCTGTTCCTGCCGGCTCAGGAGTTTTAACTAAAGCATCAGAATCTATCTTCCAGATTAAAGTTACTCCTTCATCGTCCCAAGTGAATCAGGAAATTGATTTACTTGGTAATACAATTTTTACAGCTACAGATGCGTTCACAGGGAAAGATATTTCACTTAGTTATCCTGTTGTGAAATCTACGCAATTAACTGACAAGACTGTTTTTACTGGAGATGGGATAGTAAGACCTTAATAAATAATTTTTAATTTGTTATGGCGAATGATTTAATGGAAAAAATTATATCTTTGTGCAAGAGGCGTGGTTTTGTTTATCCTTCCTCTGAGATTTATGGAGGATTTGCAAATATTTATGATTTTGGGCCATTAGGTTCACTTTTAGCTAAAAACATTCGTGATGTCTGGATTAAAAAGATGGTTCAAGAGCGAAATAATATGTATTTGATTGATGGCTCTATTTTAATGCATCCAAAGGCGTGGGAAGCTAGTGGACATACTGCTGCTTTTACTGATCCTTTAATACAATGCCCATTATGCAAGAAAAGATTTCGAGCAGATAAATTAGAGGGCTGGGAGTTAGAAAAAGATAATCAAACAGGGAAATGGAATGTTTTGAATCAAGGGAGTTTGATTTGCCCGGATTGTAACGGAGATTTGATTCCTGAGGTTAAAGAATTTAATCTTTTGATGACAACAAGTGTAGGTTCAGTCGAAGGGGAAAAGACGAAGGTATATCTTAAGGGTGAATCGTGCCAGAATATTTATCTTGATTTTTTGCCAATAAGGGATACGATGGGAGCAAAAATACCGTTTGGTATTGCGCAAATTGGTAAGGCTTTTCGTAATGAAATTACATTAGGCAAATTTTTGTTTAAGGTGAGAGAATTTGAGCAAATGGATATTGAATATTTTTGTTCGCCAGAAGAGGCGAAGAAATTATATGAAGAATGGAAAAATATTAGATTTAACTGGTATATTGATACAATTGGTTTAAGTAAAGATAGACTTCGTTGGAGACAGCATTCTTCTCAAGAAAGAATCTTTTATGCTAGAGATGCATGGGATATTGAGTATAAGTTTTTTGATGACTTTGATGAATTAGAAGGAATTCATGATCGTTCTGACTATGATTTAAAACAACAAGGAAAGTTTTCTGGAAAAGCGCTTGATTATTTTGATCCAGTGAGCAAAACGAGATTTATTCCAAATATTATTGAATGTTCTGGCGGTCTTCAAAGGACATTTTTGGCTGTTTTATCGGAGAGTTATCAAGAAGAAAAAGTAAATAATGAAAAAAGAGTGTTTTTGAAAATTAAACCAAGCCTTTCCCCATATAAAGTAGCGGTTTTCCCTTTAGTTGCAAACAAAGATAATTTAACTGAAAAAGCAGAAAATGTTTTTAATCTTTTAAAACCGGAATTTATGACAATGTGGGATAGCATTGGTAATATAGGAAAAAGATATCGACGTCAAGATGAGATTGGCACACCATGGTGTATAACAATTGATTATCAAACATTAGAAGATGATACTGTTACAATCCGTGATAGAGACACAATGGAACAACAAAGAATTAAAATTGAAGAAATTATTATATGGATAAAAGAACAATTACATGCATAAATTTAAGCTTACAAAATTAACCAATGGATTAAGAATTCTTACGGTTCCTTCAAAAGAATCTCTTTCTTTTCAAATAACGGTTTTGGTTAATACTGGCGCTGATTTTGAAACCAAACAGAACAATGGAATTTCTCATTTTTTGGAGCATACATGTTTTAAGGGAACAAAAAAACGCCCTTCTAATCTTGCAATTACTCAAGAATTAGATAGTGTTGGCGGGTATTATAACGCCTTTACAGGAAGGGAATATACAGGCTATTATGCCCGGGTAGCGCAACAAAATAAAGAATTGGCTTTGAATATAGTTTCTGATATTTTTTTAAATTCCCAATTTCCAAAAAAAGAAATAGATAAGGAAAAGGGAGTAATAATTGAAGAAATTAATATGTACAAAGACGATCCTCAAAATTATATTTGGGATGTTTGGAGGAATTTATTATATGGCAATCAGGCAGTAGGCCGTTCTACCCTAGGAACAAAAACAAATATTAAAGATTTTAAAAGAGAAGATTTTCTGAAATATTATGAATCCCAGTATAAAGCTAAGTCTACTTTGGTAGTAGTAAGCGGTAATTTTTCCCAGAAAGAAATCATTAGCCAGATAAAATATTCTTTTCGCGATATAAGATTAGGAAAGGTTAAAAATAGGGAATTGGTAAAGGAAAAACAAAATAAACCGCAACTTCATATAAAAAATAAAAAGACAGATCAAACCCACTTAATTTTGGGGTTTAGAGGCATTAGTTTATTTGATAAAAGATATTATGCTTTAAAAGTGCTTGACGTTGTTTTTGATGGCGGTATGTCTGGTATTCTTTTTCAGACCATTCGAGAAAAATTAGGCGTAGCTTATTATATATACAGTAATGTTTCTTGCGCTACTGATCATGGCTTTTGGGCAGTAGGCGCTGGGATAGATAATAATCGCTTAGAAGAAGTAATAATTACTGTTTTGAATGAATGGAAAAAGTTTAAAACAAAACCAATTGATATTAAAGATATTAAAAAAGCTAAAAGCTATATTACTGGCAAGGTTGCTTTAAAATTAGAAAATATTCATAATGTAGCTAATAGATTGGCTTTTCAAGAATTATTAAAACAGGAAATTGAAACGCCAAGTCAATATTTAAAAAAGATAAGGCAGGTTACTGCGCGCGATTTGCAAAAAGTAGCGCAGGATTTAATAAAATCTCAATCTCTCAACTTAGCTTTAATTGGTCCTTATAAAAACAAACAAAGATTACAAAAGTTGCTTCATGTTTAAAACAACACAAAATATAGACATTTCCTGGCAGAGCATTTTACGGCTCTATGTTATTTTATTGGTTTTTATCGCGGCCTGGTATTTTCGGCAGGCCATCTTCATTATTTTACTTGGTTTTATTGTAGCTTCACTTCTTGATAGGCCGATAGATTATTTTGAAGAAAAATGGAAAAATCGCTGGATGGCAACTTTTATTATTTATTTTATCTTTTTAAGTGCATTAGGGCTGATTGCCTATTTATTTATCCCAATTTTTAATAACTATATAGTTGGGTTTTTAGATTTTCTCCCGTCATGGATGAATAAAGAATCTTTCTTTCAACTGTGGCAAGGATGGCAATCTCTAGAATTCCCAATGCAAAATTGGTTAAGTTTGTTAGGTATTTCCCAGGGTCAATTGTCAGAATTTTTACTTCAGTCTGGTAATTTACTCACCAAGATTTTGGGAGGGGCTTTTTCTGCTTTTTTTGTTCTTCTTTTGTCTTTCTTTATTAATACAGAAAAGAAAGGGATAGAGAAAGCAATTCGTTTAATTTTTCCAAGCACTTATGAAGATTATGCAGTTTATCTTTGGGGAAAAACACGCAACAAAGTTGGAACTTGGTTTTTTAGCCAATTAATTTTGAGTGGTATAGTTGGAGGCCTGGTTTTTATTAGTTTAACAATCTTAGGGGTTCCTCAGGCTGAATTTTTAGCAATATTAGCGGCTTTATTTGATTTTATTCCATATGCAGGTCCTTTAATTATTGGTCTTATAGCATTCTTAGTTGGCATAAGCCAAAGTTTATTACTCGGAACTTCAATAGTAATTGTTTTTATTATTATTCAAGCCATTGAAGGTTTTATTGGTCCATTATTGCGGGCTAAAACAATGAAATTAAATCCTTTAGTGATTATTTTAGCTGTTTTAATAGGCGGCAAATTAGCTGGAGTTGCCGGAATTATAATCGCTTTGCCATTAGCAGCAGCCGCAATAGGATTGATTAGGGATATCCAGACAGGTCGCATTACTGCCTATTTACCACAGAAACAACTTTTATAAAGTAGCTTCATCTGAATATGGTGAATATTTTAATTCCAAAGAATTATGAGGAAAATATTAATTACGACTCCAATATATTATGTTAATGATAAACCTCATATAGGTCATGCTTATACTACTTTAGCTGCGGATGTTTTGACGCGGTTTTTTAGAGCGCATGGAAAAGAAGTTTTCTTCTTGACTGGGACAGATGAACATGGGGCAAAAATCGCTGAAGTAGCAGAAAAAGTAGGAAAAACGCCAAAAGAAATTTGTGATGAAAATAGCGAATATTTTAAAAAGGCCTGGCAGAATTTAGAGATAAAATACGATTATTTTATAAGAACAACTGATAAGCGACATGAAGAGGCGGTGAAGAAATTCGTTGAAAAATTAAAAGAAAAAAACGCTATTTACGAAAAAGAGTATGAGGGTTTGTATTGTATTGGTTGTGAGAAATTTTTAACCGAAAAGGATTTGATTAACGGTTTATGCCCTGACCATAAAAGAAAGCCGGAAACAATTTCAGAAAAAAATTATTTTTTTAAATTGGACTTAAAAGCAGTAAAGGAATTAATCAAAACAAAAAAATTAAAAATTTCGCCCGCCAGAGCAGAAAGCGAAACTTTAGGATTATTAAACCAAGGACTGGATGATTTTTCTATTTCTCGGCAAAAAGAAAGAGTAAAATGGGGAATTGATTTGCCATTTGATAAAAATCAAATTATTTATGTTTGGGTTGATGCTCTATTGAATTATATTTCAGCAATTGGCTATGGCGACAATGAAAAAGAATTTAAAAAATGGTGGGTTGATGCTCGTATTATTCATTTATTGGCTAAGGATATTTTGAAATTTCACGCAGTTTATTGGCCGGCAATGTTATTGTCGGTTGGAATTAAAAATCCGGACGAAGAATTCATTCACGGATTTTTTACGATCAATGGCCAGAAAATGAGCAAAACATTAGGCAATTTTATTGACCCGAATGATTTGGTTAAAAAATTTGGTGCTGAGGTTACACGTTATCTTCTACTTTCGCAATTTCCCCTTAGTCAGGATGGCGATGTTAAAGAAGAAAAATTTGCTGAAAAATATAATTCTGATTTGGCGCAAGGAATAGGAAATTTAGTTTCGCGGGTTTTGGCTTTAGGTGAGCAATACGGCAAACAGATAATGGTTCAATGTTCAAACCGTGATTTAATTACTAAATCTTGGAATGATTATAAAAAACAGATGGAAGAGTTTCGTTTTAATGATGCTTTGGCAACGATTTGGAATTTAATTTCTTATTGCGATAAATATATTAGTGATACAAAACCGTGGGGAAAAATAGATGATGAAAAAGAATTTCAGAAGATTTTAGGCGAATTAATATATATATTAGGAAATATTTCTTTAATGCTTTCTCCTGTAATGCCAAAAATCTCTACAAAGATACTTGAATTTTTTAATTTACAAGATGCATCAAGAGAAGATTGGTTATTACGAAATGTTCTACTTAAAAAACAACCACCTTTATTTCCTAGGTTAGATAATTAAAATATGTTTTTTGATTCTCATACGCATTTAAATTTAGCTGCCTTTGATAAAGATAGAGAAGCAATAATAAAAGATATCCTGAAACAGGATATTTTTGTAATTAATATAGGTACTTGTTATGAAACTTCAAAAAAAGCAGTGGAAATTGCTCAGCAATACAAAAATTGTTGGGCAACAGTAGGGTTACATCCAAGCCATGCAATACCTATGAAAATAGATAAAAATGAGTTGGGAATAAATAGCGGGATAAATATATCAGAAGCAGAAGTTTTTAATGAAAAATTTGAATCTTTTTTAAAAGAGCCTAAAGTAGTAGCAATAGGTGAATGTGGGTTGGACTATAGCTACTTGAAAAATTTTTCTGAAAAAGACCAAATAAAATATAAAAAAGCGCAAGAAGAAGAATTTAGAAAACAAATTCAGGTAGCAAAAAAACATAATTTGCCATTGTCTTTGCATATCCGCGATTTATATGAAAAAGCCTTAATTATTTTAGAAGAGGAAAAATATAAAGGCGACGCAGTGTTCCATTTTTTTACTGGTAAAACATATCAGGCGCAGAAGATTTTAAAAAGAGGGTTTTATTTAGGCTTTTCAGGTATTATTACATATTCTGAAACAATGGATGAGGTAATTAAAGGCACACCTTCTGAAAAAATATTGATAGAAACAGACGCTCCTTATGTAGCTCCGGTTCCTTATCGTGGCGATAGAAATGAACCGATTTATGTAAAAGAAGTGGCTAAAAAAATCGCCCAGATAAAAAAACTTCCTCTAAAAAAAGTAGAGGAAGTTACATTTGAAAACACCTTAAAATTATTTAGACTTCAATAACAACCGGCAATACCATTGGACGGCGCTGCGTCTTTTTAAACAGAAATAAACCTATCTCATTTCTTAAATTATCGCGGATATAGCCTTCATTAAATGTATGGCCTTTGGTTGAACGGCTTACAATTTCCCTCACTAATTTTTTTGCTTGATTTATTAGCTCTTTTGATTCTTTCATATAAACAAATCCTTGAGAAATAATTTCAGGATTATTATAAAGTAGTCCTGTTTTTCTATCCACCAAAGCAATAACGATAAAAATTCCATCTTTGGAAAGAGTTTGCCTTGCTCGAAGAACCACCTCTTTAATATCTCCCACGCCCAATCCGTCAACCATTATATAATTTGTAGGAACAAATTTTTCTGTAGCTGTTATTTTATTTTTAGTTAATTCAATTATTTGGCCGTTTGTCGCCGTTACAATATTTTGTTTGCCAATACCTAAAGATTCTGCTAACTCTTCATGAAGTTTTAACATTGAAAAATTGCCAAGAATAGGCATAAAGAAATGCGGTTTTGTCAGATTAATCATCATTTTTAAATCTTCCTGATAACCATGCCCTGAGGCATGAATATCAAGCATTTTATAGTGATAGACTTTAGCCCCTTGTTTTGCCAAATTATCTTTTAAGTTTTGGATAGCTAATTCATTTCCAGGAATAACAGAAGAAGAAAAAATAACAGTATCTCCTTTTTGTATCCTTAAATATTTATGTTCTTTATTTACTATTCTCATTAGGGCGGCTTCAGTTTCACCCTGGGCTCCAGTGCATAATATTGTTAATTTTTGCGGGTCAAGCCGGCTTGCCTCTTTCCAGTTAATTAAAGTTCCTCTTTTAATAGTTATGTATTTCAGTCTTTCTGCAATAGCGACATTGGTTCTAATAGCATAACCTTGAATAATAATTTTACGATTATATTTTTCTGATAACCAGATAGTCTGTTGAAGGCGGTTGATCATTGAAGCGAATGTAGCTAAAATAATTCTTCCGTTAGCGGATCTGAAAACGGAGTCCAAATTATCCATAATTGTTTTCTCAGAAATAGAATGTCCTGTATTTTCTACCCCAGTTGAATCAGACATTAAAAGTTGAACCCCTGGAGAAGCAAGAGCAACGATACGCGATAAATCAGCTGGTTTATCACCCATTGGTTGAAGATCAAATTTGAAATCGGTTACATACATAATTAATCCATGCGGTGTATCAATTGCTAATCCCAAAGTATCAGGTATGTTGTGGTTTAAATGGAATGGAGAAATTTTAAAAGGACCTAAAGTGATAGATTTATTTGAATTTATTTCTTCAATATTAAGCTTTTTTAAATTAGGAAAATCCTCCTGCCTTTTAAGGATTATCCCACGGCTGAGAGGAGCAGTATAAATAGGAGGATAGTTTAACTTATCGATTAGGTAAGGAATAGCTCCTATGTGATCATAATGGGCATGAGTAATAAAAATTCCTAATATTTTTTTATCTGGATGACTTGTTAAATATTCTATATTGGGAATGATAAAATCAATACCTGGCATATTTTCATCAGGAAATTGTAACCCCATATCAATAATGAGGATTTGGTTTTGATACTCAAAAAGAGTCATATTACGACCAACTTCTTCTAACCCACCAAGAGGAATAATTTTTAATGGATCAGAAGATATTTTTGTTTTTTTACGAAATATTCTGTCTTTCATAGGTTATTTGTTTATTGTTATTTTTGAATGAAGTAAGAAAACAACTTTCTTTAGCGAAGTGAAAGGTTGTTATTTATTATTTGTGTGCCGCGGGTGGGACTTGAACCCACATCCCAAAATTTTGGGACACGGTTCTGGACCGTGCGCGTCTACCAATTCCGCCACCGCGGCAAATTTATTTATTTCAAACGAAGTGAGAAACAAGGTTCTACCGACCAGCAGGAGACAGGTTCTTATTTATTATTGTACGTTTTGTATATATATACCAGTTTTCAATGTCAGCAAATTTTTCTGATGGCAGATTAGCATATTGAATATTATAACCTTTTACTTTTTGCGGAAGGATATAGAGATAGAATGGGTTATAAAGAAAAAGGGCAGGTTTGTTTTCAAAAAGTATGTTTTGAATTGTTTTTAAGTCATTTATTCGTTGTTCTTCGTCAAAGGTTTGCCTTGTTTTTTCTAAAAGTTCGTCTAATTCCTTGTTCTGATACGCAGAAAGGTTAAGGCCCGGATCAGTTGTTTGCGAGGAGTGCCAAAAAGAAAATAAATCAGGGTCTTGTCCGATAACTTCTCCGAAAAGCAATGCGTCGTAAGTTCTAGTTTGAATAATTTCTTTTTCCAAAGTGGCCAATGGAAGAATTTGTAATTCTACAGAAATCCCTATTTTTTCCCAACAAGTTGCCAAATAATTGGCGACTCTAATCAATTCTAAATTATCAGGGAGTGAAAGGACAAAAGTTTTTTGGCTTGGTTCTAGTTGTTCAATGACTTCTTTTGTTTCTTGTAGCGAATATTCTGGCGAGAAATTAAATTCTTCTTCTAAGAATCCAGGAGTAAAAGGGCCTCCTAAAGGAAATGCTTGTTTTTTTAATATTTCTGTGATTAATTCTTGTCGTGGTATTGCTGAATCTAATACTTGTCGGATTTCTTTTTGATTAAATATGGTATTTTTTAGATTTAAAAATACTGCATAATAGCGTGGAAGATATAAAGAAGCCATTTGAATGTTCTTTTTGCTTTCAAAAAAATCTACATCTTCGATTAAAACAGGAGAGAATCCATCGATTTCTTTTTTTAATAATCCGCTTTTAGCTAAATCATAATTATCGTAAGAACGGAAGATTAATTTGGAAATATAAGGCTCCTTTTTAAAATAATTTTCATTGGATACCAGAGAATAACTAATAATCTTTCCAGATTTGTTTTTTTCTAAGCTGTCAAAGAGATATGGTCCTGTTCCAATCGGTTTAAGATTATAATCTGCTGATAAGAAATTTCTTGATTCAATATTTTCCCAGATATGTTTTGGGATTATTTTTAAAGTAAGGTTTTGTAGGAATGGCTTATAGGAGTTTTTAAGATTAAAACGTATAACATTTATTCCTAATTTTTCTACAACAACTCCTGCCCAATTTAATCTCAGAGGACTTCTTATGCTTGGATCTTGAATTGTCTCAATTGTAAAAATTACATCATCTGCCGTAAAGGCAACTCCATCATGCCAAAAAACATTGTCCTTAAGAAATATGATATAGGCCTTTCCGTCTTCACTAACTTCTGTTTTTTCTGCTAAATTAGTAATTAATTTTCCTTGTCCATCGATAGAATAGAGTCCGTCATAAATTAATTCTATCAAATCTTTATCATAGTCGTTGGATTGAGCTAAAACAGGATTAATATAAGATGGACGGCCAATGATGCCTAAACGTAAAACCCCTCCTTTTTGTGGTTCAAGAGCCGTAAATCTACCAATAAAATTAAAAATTAGAAGAAAAATGCCGGCAACTAAAAAGCATAAAAATAACAAACCTAGCGTTTTCTTCTTTAATGGTAATTTTAACCACTTTTCAAATAAAGAACTAAAAATGGTTTTCATTAAGATAAATAAGCAAAAAGATTAAATCAGGAAGCAAATAATTGATAGAGCAATAAATAAACCTCCTAATATGATAGTAAATACAAAAATTGTTTTTTCCAGGCCCCTTCTTGTGCCATAGAACTGAGAAGATATTCCTCCTAATACTCCCATTCCTCCCCCTCGTTGTTGCAAAAGTACGAGAACTATAAGAAAGATACCAATAATGATTTGAGCAATAGCTAAATTAAATTGATTCATAATTAAAATATACTTATTTTAATTTCAACGTCCTTGAGCGAAGATACGTTAAACATGGCGAGGCGAATGGTTGTTATAATTGTTTAATTTTTTATCATCACTTAATCCAATGCAAAAAAGAATTGAAGATACTAATTATAATAGATGCAGCTAACCAAGTTATGGGATATTGGATTACTAACACTGGCATGAAAATGGTCGCAGCTTTTAATAAAATAATATTAATAATAAGAGCAAAAAGTCCTAAGGTTATCCAAATAAGCGGTAAAAAAAGAATTCGTAAAATAGGTTTTATTAGTAAATTAAGAAGCGAAAGAATTAGAGCGAGAATAATCAATTGTTCTAATGTGCCATGAAAATAGAAATCATTAAATGAATAATTTAATAATCTTTGACATAGCAAAATCGCTGCAACATTAAAAATAACACCAAAAAAAAGTCTCTTTAAAAAACGCATCATTGAGTTATAATATTAAGCATTATATGCTAATAAAGGCAAAAAGTCAAAATTTTAGTAAGCAAACTACTTTTTAATTCCAAGTAATGGAACTAAACTTTGTCCCGTCATTTCTAAAGGGATTGGCAAACCGAATAATTCTAAAATTGTAGGCGTAACGTCGGCAAGCATTCCTCCGGCCCATTTTTCTATTTCCAAGATTTCTTTTATTGAACGAGGTGAGGAAAATTTCCATCTTTTATCTATCAAATAAAAAGGAACAAGGCTGGCGTCATGCTCGGTTTCTATTTCTCCTGTTAAAGGATTCATCATTCTTTCTAAATTGCCATGGTCAGCAGTAATAATAGTAGTATAGTTCAATGCTTGGCTTTTTTGAATTATTTTTGTCACTTCCTGGTCAATAATTTTTGCACATTGAATTCCTGCTTTTATATTGCCTGTATGGCCTATTAGATCAGGGTTAGCGTAATTTACTAATATGAAATCATAAATATTTTCATCAAAAGACTGAAAAAGGCGCGTAGTAATTTCCGGAGCCCTTAATTCCGGATAATCTTCAAGGTGCAAGGTTTTTATAGAAGGGATAATTACCCAATATTCACCTGGAAATGGTTTTTCTTTAAATCCGTCGAAAAAATATGTAACATGGGCATATTTTTCTGTCTCTGCTAAATGAAGTTGTCTTTTTCCGGCTTTAGAAAGTATTTGAGATAAACAGGTAGAAATTTTTTGAGGAGGAAATGCTACTGGTAAAGAAAAATCTTTTCTATATTGAGTAAATGTAGTAATTTTCAATTGTTGAAATCTTTTAATAGGAAATTTGTCAAATTTAGGATTAATAAAGGGCTCTACTAATTGTTGCATTCTTTCTTCGCGAAAATTGAAAAATATAATACCATCTTGTTCTTTGATAATACCAGAAGGTTCCTGTTCATTTGGATCTCCAATTAAAGCTGGAACAATAAATTCATCAGTGATGTTTTCTTTATAAGATTTTTCTAAATAAGTAATGGGGTCATTTTCTAGTTTGCATTTACCAAAAACCAAAGCGTTATAACATTTAGCTATTCTGTTAAAATTATTATCTCTATCCATGGCATAAAAACGCCCTGACAAGCTTGCAATCTTGCCTTTTCCTCTTATTTTTATATCTTCTTGCAATTGAGTTATTAATTCCTTTGCTTTTGTTGGAGGGGAGTCTCGTCCATCAGTAAAAAGATGCAAATTTATTTTTTCTATCTTTAGAGAATTTGCTAAATCCAAAAGTGCCATAAGGTGCTCGTAAGAACTATGAACAATGTTATTACTAAATAAACCGGCTAAATGTAATGTGCTATTATTTTTTTTAACATGGTTATAAGTTTCCAACAAAGCTGGGTTTTGGAAAAAAGATCCGTTTTGTATGCTTTGTGAAATGCGGACAGAATATTGGTATAAAATTTGGCCAGTACCTAATGTTAAATGGCCTACTTCGCTGTTTCCAGCTTTGTTAAATGGTAATCCAACAGAAATACCTGATGCTTGCAATGCAATCATAGGATAATATTTTTTAATCTCATCAATGTTTGGGGTACCAGCTCTATGAATAGCATTGGAAAAATCTTCTTTTCCTATTCCCCAACCATCTAAAATTATTAAACAAATTTTTGAACAAAAGTCAGGCATAAATTTAAAATTCTTTATAGTATATCTTATTCTTTTATCTTTGACAAAGGATATATTTTTCTGGTAGAATTATATTGTTCTGCATTTAAACTTTAACTTAGGCACTATTTATTCTCTTGTGATTAATTTTTTAGGATGTTTTATCTGAAAGATTTTTATCATATCATATTTTATTTATTGAAGCTAAATCAAAAACTCTTAAGGGTTTCTTAGGTTTGCTTTATAAATATAGGGAATAATAGGCCTTAAATTTAAAATTATGGCTATATTAAATATACCAAGCATAGTTCTGTCTATTGGAATAGGATTGTTTTTGGGGTATGTTATCCGCCAGAAAATTGCTCAAAAATACGCTGATTCTATTGAGGCTAAATTAAAGTCCCGTATTGAGAAAGTTCGTGAAGAAGCAAAAAACGTTGTTTTAGAAGCCAGAGAAAAGGCTACGAAAATCTTAGAGGAGTCTGAAGAAGAGAATAAAAAGAGAAAGATTCAGATTGATAAAATGGAAGAAAGATTATTTCAACGGGAAGAGTTAGTTGATAAAAAACAGAAAGAATTAATCGAGGAAGAGGAAAAGAATAAAAGAATTTTTGAGAAAATACAAAACTTAAAAACAGAACTGGAAAAACTTCAAAAAAGTGAATTAGAATCCTTGGAAAAGGTAGCAGGGCTATCAGTGAAAGAGGCAAAAGAGGAACTTCTGGAAAGAACAGAAAAAGAATACAGTGAAGACATATTGAAATCATTAAAAAAATTAGAAACAACAAGAAAAGAAGAAATAGAGAAGAAAGCGAAGGATATAATTGTAGGCGCAATTCAAAAATACAGTCGTTCAAATGTTAGTGAAATTACTACTACGATAATGAACTTGCCTTCAGAGGATATAAAAGGAAGGATAATAGGGCGTGAAGGAAGAAATATTCGCCATTTTGAGAAACTTTCAGGAGTGGAATTGATAATGGATGATTCGCCGAACACGATTATTCTTTCGAGTTTTGATCCTGCAAGGAGGGAGGTTGCAAGAATAGCTTTAGAGAAATTAATTCAAGACGGTCGTATTCAACCAGCCAGAATTGAGGAAAAAATTATAGAGGCTCAGGCGGAAATTAGGGAGATAATTAAGAAAGCTGGTGAAGATGCTGTATATGAAGTTGGTATATTAGATTTACCGCCAGAAATAATTTATTTATTAGGGAGACTAAACTTTAGGACGAGTTATGGCCAGAATGCTTTAATGCACTCAATGGAGGTTGCTTTATTAAGTGTGGCTTTGGCTTCAGAGCTTGGAGCTGATGTTGAGATAGCCAAAAAAGCAGGATTACTTCATGACATTGGCAAAGCGGTTGACCAAGAGATAGAAGGCACTCATTTAGAATTAGGAAGGAAAATATTAAAAAAATATCACCAACCAGAGGAAATAATCAAAGCTATGCAGTCTCATCATGATACATATCCTGTGGAGATTTTAGAAGCGGCTATTGTAAATGCTGCTGACGCTATTTCTGCTGCTCGTCCCGGAGCAAGAAAAGATAATGTTGAGGCATATCTTAAACGATTGGCTAATTTAGAAGAAATAGCTTATTCTTTTAAAGGAGTTGAGAAGGTTTATGCTGTTTCTGCTGGCAGGGAGATTAGAGTTTTTGTTCATCCAAATAAAATTGATGATCTTGAAGCAATGAAATTAGCAAAAGATTTAGCCAAGCGCATAGAGGAAACATTGAAATATCCTGGTGAAGTTAAAGTTACGATAATTCGTGAAACAAGAGCTATTGAAATTGCCAGATAACTTTTATAGAATATTTGCTTTATTTAAGCCATGCTGGTATAATTAGGTATCAATAAGGTAAAAGGTCGAACCCTGTTTAGGCAGAATTTATTAGCCTAAAAAGGAAAAAAATATTATAAAAATCATTACAATGACAAAAGAAGGTTTAATTGAATCCATTGTTAGTAAAGTTGGCTGTTCTAAAGCAGATGCAGGCAGGTCTTTGGATGCAGTTATTGAGACAATTACTAAGAGTTTAACAAGTGGGGATTCCGTAACAATAACAGGTTTTGGCACTTTTAGCGCCAGAGCGAGAGCTGCCAGAGCAGGAGTAAACCCCAAAACTGGTGAAAAGATCCAAATTCCTGCTATGACAGTACCAAAATTTAAAGCAGGAAAAGGTCTTAAGGAAGCTGTAAGATAAAAAAAGATTGATTCTTTATCTAAAATCCCGACCAGCCAGATGGCATGTCGGGATTTTAATAACTTAAGTTTTTTGTCCAATTAAGCTTCCTTTTGCTTCTTTTCTTTTAAATTTTTAAGAGATAATGAAATTTTATCATCATCAATACCGATAATTTTTGCTTCTTTTATTTCCCCTTCTTTTAAAATATTATTAATCTTATCAGTTGATTCATTAGGGATTTCTGATATATGAACAAGTCCGTCAATTCCGCTGTCTTCTAATTTTACAAAAGCGCCGAAATCTACAATTTTAGTAATTTTTACCTGAACCTTATCTCCAATATTATATTTATTAATAATATTCTTTATTTTATCTTTTTCTACCAATTTTTCAGAAAAGATTAATTTATTTGCAGAAGGATCAAAGTCCAATATTTTAACTGATATTTTTTTTCCGATTAAAAAATTTAGCTTTTCTAATATTTTATTTTTATTGCCTTCGCCTACTTTTGGATAGTGTTCTGTTGATAATTGAGAAGCAGGAAGAAACCCTTTAATATTTTCTACTTTTCCCATTAATCCTCCGGCATTGGCTTCTGAAATTAACAAAGGAAACGTTGTTTCTTGTTTTTTCATTTCTTTTATTTTTTCCCATGCTTTTTCTTTT
>Ga0307376_10002674_pt1 | contig 17200 bp, 17 predicted proteins | sample TR2MG_FD_202536 | JGI IMG/M metagenome (GOLD analysis project Ga0307376, IMG submission 202536) | Soil microbial communities from Risofladan, Vaasa, Finland - TR-2 | ecosystem: Environmental > Terrestrial > Soil > Coastal area > Acid sulfate soil | place: Finland: Risofladan, Vaasa | collected...
TAATTTCCACAATAACAGATTTAACATCTGTAAGATGCCACGACAGACTGGTAAGTCAACTACTGTGGTTTCTTATCTACTACACTATGCACTGTTTAATGACAGTGTAAATATTGGTATATTGGCAAACAAGGCATCAACTGCAAGAGAATTGTTAGCAAGGTTAGCAACTGCTTATGAGAACTTGCCAAAGTGGATGCAACAAGGTATTCTTGTATGGAACAAAGGAAACATCGAGTTAGAAAATGGCAGTAAGATATTGGCAGCTTCTACATCTGCGAGTGCTGTCCGAGGCATGTCGTTCAATATCCTCTTTCTCGACGAATTCGCATTCGTTCCGAACCATATCGCAGATTCCTTCTTTGCATCTGTTTATCCTACTATTACTTCTGGTAAGAGCACAAAAGTCATCATAGTTTCAACGCCACATGGTATGAATCACTTCTACCGCATGTGGCACGATGCGGAAAGAGGTAAGAATGAATATGTTCCAACAGACGTTCATTGGTCCGAAGTTCCAGGCAGGGATGAAGTTTGGAAAGAACAGACTATTGCAAACACCTCCGAACAGCAATTCAAGATTGAGTTCGAGTGCGAATTCCTTGGATCGATTGATACCCTAATTGCTCCAAGTAAATTAAGAACATTTGTTTATGATACACCGATCCAAAGAAATGCTGGATTAGATATCTACGAACAGTCAATAAAAGATCATGATTATGTAATGACTGTAGACGTTGCTCGTGGTGTAAGTGAAGACTACTCTGCATTTGTGGTCGTAGATATTACACAATTCCCACACAAGGTTGTTGCAAAATACAGAAATAACGAAATCAAACCGATGCTATTTCCAAATATAATTTGGGAAGTAGCAAAGAATTATAATAGTGCATTTATTCTATGTGAAGTCAATGATATTGGAGATCAAGTAGCATCAATTATTCAGTATGATCTTGAATATCAAAACTTATTAATGTGTTCCATGAGAGGTAGAGCAGGTCAAATTGTTGGACAAGGATTCTCTGGAAAGAAAACGCAACTTGGCGTAAAGATGAGTAAAACTGTCAAAAAAGTTGGATCACTCAATCTCAAAACAATGATTGAAGAGGATAAACTTCTCTTTAAGGATTATGAGATTATTTCAGAACTAACAACATTTATTCAAAAGAACAACTCATTTGAAGCAGAAGATGGATGTAATGATGACCTTGCAATGTGCCTGGTTATCTATGCTTGGTTAGTTGCACAAGATTACTTTAAAGAACTTACCGACCAAGACGTAAGAAAAAGATTATATGAAGAGCAGAAGAATCAAATCGAACAAGACATGGCACCATTTGGTTTTATGGATGATGGACTTGAAATGGATAGTTTTGTAGATTCTGATGGAGATAGATGGTTCACTGATGAATATGGTGATAGAGCATACATGTGGGAGTATATGTAGTGGAATTTGATAAACAAATCAAATTAGGACACTTATTACTTACGGATAGAAAATGTAGAGTTTGTGGGGAGACAAAAAATTTAGTTGATAGTTTCTACAGAACAAGAAAAGATAGAGGAGCAGTTGCATCATCATTCTCATATGAATGCAAAGAATGTACGATCATAAGAGTAGTTGCTAGCAAAATGGCAGACAGGATTTTAGATAGGTGGGAATATCCTGATTGGTAGTTCGCGTCACATTTCCCCCATGAAAATGCCATAAATTCTAAATAATTTCAGATAAACTGAGAATTACGGAGAAAAACATGGCGACTCCTCAATTATCTCCTGGAGTACTTGTTAGGGAGGTTGACTTAACAGTAGGAAGAGCTGATAATGTTTTAGATAACATTGGCGCTATTGCTGGTCCCTTTCCTATCGGTCCAGTAAATGAACCAATCACTGTCACCAACGAAACAGATCTGATCAACGTTTTTGGAAAACCACTTTCAACCGATGCTCAATATGAGTATTGGATGAGTGCATCATCTTTCCTCTCATATGGCGGTGTTCTTAAGGTTGTTAGAGCAACTGATGACGACCTGAACAACGCAAATGCTGGAGTCGGCATCGCATCTACGGATTCGTTACAGATTCTCAACTACGATGATTATCTGAACAATCACACTGATGCAACAGACTTTACATATGCTGCAAAGAACCCTGGTTCTTGGGCGAACGAATTAAAAGTTTGCCAGATCGACGATTTAGCAGACCAGACAATCGGTATCGGAACTACAAACGTTGCATCAACTGGTGCGGCAATTGGTCTTGCAGTAACCGCTGCTTTAAGTAGTGTTACCATTCCTGGAGACGGAACCACTTCAACCTTTGATGGTTACCTGAAAGGAATCATTACTGGAATCAACACAGACGCAACAAACTCCAAGAGCACAATCGATGTAAAGATTGTATCAAGAGTTTCTTCTGGTGGAACCGAAACTGCAATTACCTATCAGCAAGGTACATCATTTGCAGCGTTTGATACGTCAGATGAAGTTAAGTTTGTAGACACTTCAGGGATTCAAACTTCTGGTAATGGAAACTTCTCAAGCATTACTCCAGAATCAGTTGTTGACTGGTACGATCAGCAACTTCTTGATCTGAACAATGCAACCATTTACTGGAAAGAAATTGCACCAAAACCAGTAACCAATGTCTATGTTTCAGATAGACAAGGAAAGAATGACGGAATTCACGTTGTTGTCGTAGACGACAATGGTGGAGTTACTGGAATTAAGGGTAACGTTATTGAAAGACACTTAAATCTCTCGAAAGCAAAAGACGCAATTTCTAACGTCAATGCTCCAGAGAAGGTTTACTACAAGGATTACATTGCAGACAGATCTGCAAATCTATATGCTGGTAAGAGTCCTGCTTCAGCAGAGGATACTTTCCACGGAACTGCTCCAAGAGCAACTGGATTCTCAACAGACACAACTGCATACACAACTGCTCAAGGTCTCTGGGGTCTGAATGCACAAAACACCGTCTTTAGTGCAGTCGGAAACGTAACATACACTCTCAAGGGTGGTGAAGATTACAGTGCTGGAGTTCCTGCCGCAGGATCAAACGGTGGAATGACCGCAACTCTTGCAAATCTGATCACTGCATATGAAGAATTCACCAATAAGGATGAAGAGGCAGTTGATTTCTTAATCATGGGTCCTGGTCTTTCGGACAAGCAAGAGTCTCAAGCAAAAGCAAACAAACTGATTTCTCTTGCAAATTCAAGAAAAGACTGTATTGCTTGCATCGGACCACACAGAACAGACGTGGTTAATGTCTCAAATACGACTACACAAACCACAAACCTGATCAACTTCTTTAGTCCACTGACATCATCATCTTATGCGGTATTTGACAGTGGATATAAGTATGTTTATGATAGATTCAATGATACTTTCCGCTACATTCCATGTAACGGAGACGTTGCTGGACTCATGGTAAGAACAAATATCACTTCTTATCCATGGTTCTCCCCAGCAGGTCAACAGCGTGGCGTTATTAATAATGCAGTTAAGTTGGCATACAATCCAACGAAAGCACAAAGAGATCAACTCTATCCATTGAGAATTAACTCCATCATCACAAAACCAGGTGTTGGAACAGTTCTCTTCGGTGATAAGACTGCTCTGAACTATGCATCTGCGTTTGATAGAATCAACGTTCGTCGCTTGTTCCTCACGGTTGAGCAAGCACTTGAAAAGGCAGCAGAAGCACAACTCTTTGAACTCAATGATGAGTTGACAAGAGCAAACTTCAGAAACATTGTTGAACCTTACTTGAGAGACATTGAAGCAAAACGAGGTTTATATGGATTCCTCGTTATTTGCGACACGACGAATAACACTCCAGATGTTATTGATAATAATGAATTTAGAGCAGACATCTTCCTGAAGCCTGCAAAATCCATCAACTACATTACTCTGACCTTCGTTGCTACGCGAACTGGCGTAAGTTTTGAAGAAGTCGCAGGTAGAGCTTGATAACATTATCTAAATAACAAAAGGAGGATTTAAACAATGGCAACTTCAAGAGAAAACAAAACTATTTCTCAATTTAAATCAGCACTGATTGGCGGCGGTGCCCGCCCCAATCTGTTTGAGGTAGAAATGCCAAGTCTACCAGGAGGAATTGCATGGGATGCTGATTCATTCAGATTCCTTTGCAAAGCAGCTGCTTTACCCGCACAGAACGTAGCATCAATTGATGTTCCTTTCAGAGGTAGAATTTTCAAAGTTGCTGGAGACAGAACTATCGATACTTGGACAGTAACTATCATCAACGATGAAGGATTTGCTCTCCGTAATGCATTTGAGCAGTGGTCAGAATTGATTGCTAGATTGGATAACAATCTTGGTGCAACTGATCCATCAGCATACATGGTCAATGCTAAAGTTTTCCAACTTGGTAGAGGAGCAACTGCAGCAAGTCAAACCAATCAGGGAGACAGAAACTCTGTTCTGAAAGAGTATGAATTCATTGATATTTTCCCAACTAATGTCTCTCAAATTGATCTTTCATATGATTCTTCAGATACCATTGAAGAATTTACGGTAGAATTCCAGGTACAGTCATTCTCTGTCACTGGAGCTGGTGGTCCAAACGGTTAATAAATAGTCTAAAGATCATTCAAATATATAAATTATGTCAAAGTTATTTGGGTTCTCAATAGAGGACACTGAACCATTATCTCCTAGTGCGGTTTCCCCCGTTCCTCCTAATAATGAGGACGGGGTTGACCACTATATGAGTAGTGGTTTTTTTGGATCTTATGTTGACATTGAAGGTGTATATAGAACCGAATTTGAATTAATTAAACGCTATCGTGAAATGTCACTTCACCCAGAAGTTGACAGTGCAATTGAAGATATTGTAAATGAAGCAATTGTTTCAGATACTAATGACAGTCCAGTAGAAATTGAACTGTCAAATCTTAATGCTAGTGATGGCATTAAAAAGAAAATTAGAAAAGAATTTAAGTATATTCTTGATCTTTTAGATTTTGATAAGAAGGCACACGAAATCTATCGTAACTGGTATATTGACGGAAGAATTTACTACCATAAAATTATCGACTTAAAGAATCCTCAAGAAGGTATTCAAGAATTGCGCTACATTGACGCAATGAAAATGCGTTATGTTCGCCAACAGAAGAAAAAAGAAGGAGATAAGCAAAACGTTTTCCAAAAGTTGAGAAGTGATAATCCAATGGATTATGATTTCCCAGAAATTGAAGAGTATTTTATTTACAATCCCAAGACAACATTCCCTTCATCAAACCCAACACAGACTGGTCAGAGTCAGGGAATTAAGATTGCAAAAGATTCAATTACTTATTGCACTTCAGGTCTTGTAGATAGAAATAAAGGTAATACACTTTCATATCTTCATAAAGCAATTAAGGCACTCAATCAACTTCGCATGATTGAGGACTCTCTGGTTATCTACAGATTATCAAGAGCACCAGAACGTAGAATTTTCTATATTGATGTTGGCAATCTTCCAAAGATTAAGGCAGAACAATATTTACGTGACGTTATGATGCGTTATCGTAATAAACTTGTATACAATGCTGATACTGGAGAGATCCGTGATGACAAAAAATACATGGCTATGCTTGAGGACTTCTGGTTGCCTAGAAGAGAAGGAGGACGTGGAACTGAAATTTCTACTCTTCCTGGGGGTCAAAACTTGGGAGAAATCACGGACATTGAGTATTTTAAAAAGAAACTTTACAGGTCCCTTAATGTACCGCCAAGCAGAATGGACGGAGAAGGTGGATTTAATTTGGGTAGATCTTCTGAAATTTTAAGAGACGAATTAAAATTCACCAAGTTTGTTGGACGTTTGAGAAAGAGATTCTCTAATATGTTCAATGATATGCTTAAGACGCAATTGATTCTCAAGAACATTATCACTCCAGAAGATTGGGAGATGATGAGTGAGCATATTCAATATGACTTCCTGTATGATAATCATTTCTCTGAACTCAAAGATGCAGAGTTGATGAATGAAAGATTGACCATGGTTCAAGCAGCAGAACCATATGTCGGTAAATACTATTCTCAAGATTACATTCGTCGTAAGATTCTGCGTCAGACTGATATTGAGATTATCGAACAAGATAAACTCATTGAAAAAGAAATTGCTGCTGGTATTATCCCAGATCCAAATGCCCCGGTTGATCCAGAAACTGGACTACCTTTAGATGGTGCAGCAGGAATGGATCTTGGTAAACCAGTGATGGAACCAGAAATTGATGGATCCGCAGCGGAAGCACCAGAACTTCCTAAAGGGGGAGAAATTTAATTTATTTCCATAATGATTGAAAAATTGCCATACAGCATTGATGTAGAATCAATGCGAAAAGATCTTGACAAAATTAAAAATATACCAATTACCTTTCAGGGTAAAGAATACGGATATAATAATTTTGGTGGATGGAGTGTTTTAAGTAGGACTGGTCGTTGTGAAGATGGATGGGAAGTTGGTATTGATAAGTGCGAAAATAAATGGTACAAATATTTTCTTGCAAAGTATCTAGAAATTTCACATCCATTTGAGCACGTTAATCCAACACCTGCTTGCATCGGAGAGATAAAAAAAATTATTAGTGTTTTGGATGAACAAGGATTCTATCCAAGACGAGCTCGAATCACGATGATAAAAGCACAAACATGTAGTATCACCCACAGAGATTATCCGTGGTCAAGTGATAATTTGGATGATGGTTATATGTGCAGAGTGCATGTTCCGATCATCACGAATGAAAAATGCACACATTGGGCGGAGGGAAAAGAGTACCACATGCCTGCAGATGGATCAGTTTATATTCTTCCTGTAAATAATCAACATCAAATTAGAAACAATTCAAATATCGATAGATATCATTTGATTGTAGATGTTTATGATACAAGAGGAATTTCGAAGACAATGAAATTTCATGATACCATACAAAAACTTGAAACATCTGCTCAAGATTATAGGAAAGAAATTGATAAAACTACGGTAACAGTATTTCATCAATTACTTTTTGAGTTTGGAAAATTGAGGTATAAGTTTGCCTCAAAATTATAATTATAAATAATAAAGATCACTATTATTACATAAAATGGAAGAACTTCTAGATTTGATGGTGACAGATGAATCTCCATCCCAAATTAGCGATAGAATTAAAGAAATTCTTTTTGCAAAATCTGCAGAAAGAGTTGAAGCATCTCGTCCAGTTGTAGCAAATTCTTTGTTCGGGGACGATAGCGAAATTGAAGATGAGATTGAAATTGACGACGAAGAATAATAATCATAAATAACTAGTAAATGATCTATTAATAAGAGTAATGGCACATAGACCGATTGGGACGGGAACGTCAATCACAACAAGTGGAACTGCATCAACGACTAGTGCGTTTGTTGTCCAAAGCGATTCAATTCGAATCGTTGCTCTTGATGAGAATGCTTTTGTCAAAGTTGATTCCGACCCAATAGCAACTAAAGCAGATTACTTGGTTGTTGCTGGTAGACCAGAAACTCTTGCGATGACCAAAGCATCACAAAGAGTTGTTGGAATTACCACAGGTTCTACTACGATCATCACCTGCCCCGAAGGCACTCAAATGCCATTCGTTGTTGGTGATAGAGTTACTCTTTCTGCAGCAAATGAAGCTGAATATACCACAGCAATTAGTCATGCCGAAGTTACTGCAGTAAATACCACTTCAAGTTATGACGGAAACTTCCAAACTTCAATCACTGTAAATGCTGATACCAGCGGAATCGTCACTGCTTTTGCACACAGAGATTCTACATTGAGAAGATCTTTCAAAGTTTCTGCAATCACTGAAGGTGGATCTGGTCAATTATACGTACAACAAGTTCAAGTAAGCGGAGCATCCTGATGAAACTTATTAGGGAGGAAATCGAGTCAGTAGAGTTTCTTGTCGAACAAAAGAACGGCAAGAAGTCTATGTATATTGAAGGAGTTTTCCTTCAGGGTAACATCAAAAACCGTAATGGTCGTATGTACCCAATGGAAACGCTTCGCCGTGAAGTTGCTCGCTACAATGAAAATCATGTCGTTGCAGGTAGAGCACTTGGCGAACTTGGACACCCTGATGGTCCAACTGTAAACTTGGATAGAGTTTCACATAAGATTGTATCACTTAAAGAAAGTGGTTCAAACTTTGTTGGTAAAGCAAAAATTCTCAACACTCCAATGGGAAAAATTGCATCTTCACTTATTGAAGAAGGTGTAAGACTTGGAGTTTCTTCTCGTGGTATTGGGTCATTAAAAATGACCCGTGAGGGTGTCAACATCGTCGGTGACGATTTTATGTTAGCAACTGCTGCTGATATTGTTGCCGATCCTTCTGCTCCTGATGCATTTGTTGAAGGAATTATGGAAGGAAAAGAGTGGGTTTGGGATGGAGGTATTCTCCGCGAAAGATATGCAGAGAAAACTTACAAAACAATCAACACTTTAGTTGATCAAAAAAGACTTGATGAGCAGAAGTTAAATCTGTTCAATGATTTCCTCAATAATTTATAAAAGATTTTAATTTATAAATAAATATAGTTTAATAACTAAGGTAAACGGAGAGTTCAAATGTCTCGTGGCAAACAATTACAAGAAATGGAAGTAGGCACAAAGCAATCCAAAACTGCTGTCAATGCAGGTGCAAAACCAGCAGAAGCAATGGATACTTCAGTAGCAGGTTCTTATGAGGATCTTGGTGGTCCTACCCCAGATAACTACAAACCAGACAATGATTCAGCAAAGCTGAAGACTCCTGGTGCGACTCTGAAGCAAGTAAGAGACGTTGTAAACAAAGGTGCTAAAGGCATGAAGGAAGAAGAAGAACTTGAAACCGAAGCAACCATCGAAGAAGATCAAGAGATCGTCGATGAGGTTGTTGAAGAGGAAGTAGAGAAAACCGCAGAATATGACATCGAAGAAGATGTTAATGCTCTTCTCGGTGGTGAAGAACTCTCCGAAGAATTCAAAGAAAAGGCAAAGACCATCTTTGAAGCAGCAATCAATGCAAAGGTTGCTACCATTAAAGAAGAACTGGAAGCAGCATACGAAGAAAAACTCGCAGAGGAAGTTTCTGAAGCAAAAGAAGCACTTGCCGAGCGTGTTGATTCATATCTTGAGTATGTTGCAGACGAGTGGTTCGCAGAGAACTCCCTCGTTATTGAACATGGACTTAAGACCGAAATGACAGAGAGCTTCCTCTCTGGCATGAAGGAACTTTTTGAAGCACATTATGTATCAATCCCTGAAGATAAATATGATGTTCTTGAGAGCATGGTAGAAAAACTTGATGAAATGGAAGAAAAACTCAACGAGCAGATTGAGAAAAACATCGGATTAAACAAGCGTCTCGCAGAGTCGGTTGCTGATGGTATCCTTGATAAGGTCTCTGAAGGTCTTGCACAGACACAGAAAGAGAAGCTCGCTTCACTTGCCGAAAGTGTTGAGTTTGAAAGTGAAGAAGAATATCGTGAGAAACTGGAGACGCTGAAGGAGTCATACTTCGCAGCACAGAAAGCTCCAGCATCTGCTAAAACAGAAACCCTTTCAGAAGGTGTTGATCAGTCACCCGAGTTTCCCTCTGGTTCTATGTCAGCATACCTGAAGACTTTAGGTTCATTTAGCAAAAATAATTGAATTTAATATAATTCAAACAAAAACATCCACAAATAGGTAAACCGCAATGTTTCAGTCAGAAAGATTGCAGGAAAAGTGGGCACCTCTTCTCAACTATGAGGGTCTTGATCCAATCAAAGATTCCCATCGTAAAGCGGTAACCGCAGTCCTGCTCGAAAACCAAGAAAGATTTTTAAGAGAGCAATCCGCATTCAATGCAGGCGGAATGCTGATGGAGCAACCCACCATGAACACTGGTTCTGGTGCCAATGCTGGTTTCTCCGCTGACGCAACCGCAACAGGTCCTGTTGCTGGTTTCGACCCCGTTCTGATCTCTCTGATCAGACGCTCCATGCCTAACCTGGTCGCTTATGACCTCGCTGGCGTTCAACCAATGAACGGTCCTACTGGACTGATCTTCGCAATGCGTTCACGCTATAGTACTAACCGTACCACTGGTTCTGAAGCATTCTACAACGAAGCAGATACCGCATTCTCTGGTCAGCCTTTCGGTCGTGACGACGAGAACGGTTTCGTTGATGGCAACGCTGGTATGGGTACTACTTCCCAGTCTGGCACCAACCCTTCAGTTCTGAACCCTGTTGGTTCTGCAACTTCTACCGATTATAACGTCGGTGGCGGCATGAGAACTGACTCTGCAGAAGCACTTGACGGTACTACCGCAAATGCTTTCAACCAGATGAACTTCTCCATCGAGAAGGTCACCGTTACTGCAAAGTCACGTGCTCTGAAGGCAGAATACAGCCTTGAGCTTGCACAAGACCTGAAGGCAATCCACGGTCTGAATGCTGAAGCAGAATTAGCAAACATTCTCTCCACAGAGATTCTTGCTGAAATCAACCGCGAAGTCATCAGAACCATCTATAAGGTTGCTGAACAAGGTGCTGTCCAAAATACCGCTACTGCTGGTATCTTCGACCTCGACGTTGACTCCAACGGTCGTTGGTCAGTTGAGAAGTTCAAGGGTCTCCTGTTCCAAATCGAGCGCGACGCTAACGCAATCGCACAAAGAACTCGTCGCGGGAAGGGCAACATCATCATGTGCTCTGCTGACGTTGCTTCAGCACTGACCATGGCTGGTGTTCTCGACTACACCCCTGCACTCAACGCAAACCTGAACGTTGATGACACTGGTAACACCTTCGCTGGTGTTCTCCAAGGTAAGTACAGAGTCTACATCGACCCATATTCTGCAAACCTGACCGCTGCTAACGCTGCTAACGGTAACCAGTACTATGTTGTCGGTTATAAGGGTTCTTCACCTTATGACGCTGGTCTCTTCTATTGCCCATACGTTCCTCTCCAAATGGTTCGTGCCGTTGGTGAGAACTCCTTCCAGCCCAAGATTGGCTTTAAGACCAGATATGGTCTGGTCGCCAACCCATTCGCTGAAGGAACCAACCAGGGCGAAGGTAACCTCGCTGTTAACAGCAACCGCTACTACAGACGTGTTGCAGTCAAGAACCTCATGTGATTCTTACTCACAAGAGTTTTCTGGGGGGACCGAAAGGTCCCCTTTTTTTATCTAAATAGTTAGAAAACGAATCATGGCATTTTATATTAAAAAACCAAGTTTGATAAACAGTGAAATTTCTGTTTATTACAAAGGTGAAAATAGATGGTCCGATAATTATGCAGATAGATTAGTTTTTGATGAAGATCCAACCTCATTAATGGAAAACCCTGATGGTAAAAATGGTGGTTGGAAAAATGCAACAGTAGTAAGCGAATAACCATGACAAGATCTCAAATAGAGAATCGTAATTTTCTCGCTCCAACAGGATTTAAATTTAACCTGAAGAGAAGTCCGAAAGTTGCATTCTTTTGTAATGAAGCAAATATTCCAGATCTGAATCTTGGAGTAGCAATACAACCAAACTATCTCCGTGACATTCCAACTCCTGGAGATAAAATAGACTTTGGAGATTTGAGTTTAAGATTTCTTGTTGATGAAAATCTTGAAAATTTTATGGAAATTCAAAACTGGATTCGTGGATTAGGATATCCCGAATCGGTTCAAGAATTTAGAGACCTTGAAGCAGAAGGAATAGTAAAAGGTCCATATACAAAAGACAGACAAAACATATATTCTGATGGAACCCTTCAAATATTAAGTAGCAATTTGGTTCCAAAATTTAATGTTAATTTTAAAGATCTGTTTCCAATTTCATTAACAACACTAACCTTTGATGCTACAGATACAGATATTCAGTACTTTACAGCAAACGCAGAATTCAAGTATACTAGTTACACACTTACTGATTTAAAAAATAACTCCCTATGATTGATCTTGATAAACTTCAAGAGATGTGGGAAAAGGATGCAAAAATTGATATGGATAACCTCCATACAGAATCAATAAATATTCCTTCTCTTCATGCGAAGTATTTTGAATTATATAATACAATCTTTCTAATGAGAAAGAAAGCAGAACAACAGAGAAAAAATATTCGCCACGAACGCTATGAGTACTTTAGTGGGAAAGCAGATCCTGATGTTTATGTGGAGAATCCATTCCCCAAAAAGATTCGTGATAAAGACACAATGCAAAAGTATCTTGATGCAGACGAAAAGCTTTCTACTGTCTGCTTAAAGATTGATTATTATGATACTATGCTTGTTTATATTGAAAGTATTCTAAAGCAGATTACTAATCGCACATATCAAATCAAGAATGCAATTGAATTCATGAGATTCAATTCTGGACTGGGGTAATAAATACCCATAGATGAATGGATCTACGTGATTGATACAACAGCAAATCTTGTTATATCAAAATCTAACGAAGTATTTTTAAAAATCAATACGGAACCTCACATTGAATATGAGTTGAGAGACCATTTCAAGTTTGAGGTTCCTAATGCAAAGTTTATGCCCCAGTACCGTGGAAGGAATTGGAATGGGGAAATTCATTTGTATGATATGAGATCTAAACAGATCTATGTTGGTCTGTTAGATAAGATTGTCAATTTTTGTGAGCAGTACGGATACACTTACAAGTTTGAAGACAATAAATTTTATGGAACTCCATATGAGGAAAATGAACACATCTCATATGAAGGTGTCAAAGATTATATGAATTCTATTTGCTCTCACTCACCAAGGAAATATCAAGTTGAGGGAGTATACGGTGCTCTAAAGCACAATAGAAAACTATTGATAAGCCCCACTGCCAGCGGCAAATCTCTGATGATTTACTCCCTTGTAAGATATTACGTTGACAAAGGGCAAAAAATACTCTTAGTCGTTCCAACGACATCTCTTGTAGAGCAGATGTATAAGGATTTTCTTGATTATGGTTGGGATGCTGATTCATATTGCCACCGCATCTATTCTGGTAGGGAGAAGGATAATAGTGCTCCAGTTACAATTACAACTTGGCAGTCTGTTTATAAGTTAGAAAGATCTTTCTTCGAAGACTATAATGTTGTGATTGGTGATGAAGCACACCTTTTTAAAAGTAAGTCTTTAATATCTATAATGACAAAATTGCACCATGCAAAATATAGATTTGGATTTACTGGAACTTTAGATGGTACACAAACACACAAGTGGGTTCTGGAGGGATTATTTGGACCATCTTATAAAGTAACCAGAACAGAAGAATTAATGAAACAAGGACATCTATCTCAATTGGATATTCAGTGTCTTGTTCTCAAACATTCTCCACAAAATTTTAACACGTATGAGGATGAAATACAATACCTTATTTCTCATGAACAAAGAAACAAATTTATTACTAATCTCACTTTAGATCTTAAAGGTAACACACTTGTTCTCTTTAGTAGAGTTGAGGCTCATGGAGCAGTCTTATACGAAAAGATAAATACTAACAAGCGAGATGATCGTAAAGTATTTTTTGTTCATGGCGGAGTTGATGCTGAAGAAAGAGAATTAGTTAGGGAAATCACAGAAAGAGAAAACAACGCTATTATTGTTGCCTCGTATGGAACTTTTTCTACAGGCATTAATATTAAAAACCTCCATAACGTTATCTTTGCTTCACCCAGTAAATCAAGAGTTAGAAATTTACAATCAATTGGAAGAGTACTTCGAAAAGGAAAAAATAAAACTAAAGCAGTTCTCTACGACATCTCTGATGATTGTACAATCAAATCAAAACGAAACTACACACTAAATCACCTTATTGAGAGAATTAAAATCTACAATGAAGAAAAATTTAATTATGAAATAATCACCATACAACTAGGGAAACATGGGAATTGAAGACGACTTTTACGCTACAGTTAAACTTAAGTCTGGTGAAGAAATATTCGCCAAAGTAGCAGCATCTGAAGAAGAAGATAGAACTTTACTGATAGTAACTAATCCAATTATTGTCAATGAAATTAAATCAAGAATTGGTGTGGTTGGATATAAACTAGAACCCTGGTTAAAAACAACCAAAGATGATATGTTTATCTTAAATATGTCTGATGTCTTAACAATGTCAGAATCATCTGATGTTGAAATGATTCAGATGTATCAATCATTTGTCAGAGATTCGAATGCAGATAAAACTGGTCAACCAAAGTTGAGTAGAAAGATGGGTTTTATCTCAACAGTCAATGATGCAAAGGAGATACTAGAGAAGATCTATAAGAGTAGCTAAAGCTTCCTTATCAACCCTGACAGAGTTATTCTACAAAGATATTGATACCTTGTCAAGTATTAGTTGAAATGTTATAATATCTACATAGTTATGATAAGAATTTATGATATCGACGGCAGTTATGACCAGAAGAAAGAGGTCAGAGCACTACGTAAACAACAAAGAGTTTCTTGCTGCTCTAATCAAGTACAGAGAAGATGTTGAGATTGCAAAGATTCAAGGTAAACCCAAACCAGTTATTCCTCGTTACGTTGGTGAGTGTTTTCTGAAGATTGCTAATCACCTTTCATTCAAACCAAACTTCGTGAACTACATGTTCAAGGAAGATATGATCTCTGATGGCATTGAGAATTGTGTTCAGTACATTCACAATTTCAATCCAGAGAAGTCACAGAATCCTTTTGCATACTTCACTCAAATCATTCACTACGCATTCCTCCGCAGAATCCAAAGAGAGAAGCGTCAGTTAGAAATCAAAAATAAAATTCTTGAAAAGTCTGGTTACAGTGAAGTGTTCGATGACAACAACACCATTGACGGATCGAACTACAGCGACTATAATAGTATCAAAGATGCTGTCCATAGCAAACTGCGTTACTAATTAATGAAAGTTGCCATCATTACTGACCAACACTTTGGGGCAAGAAAAAACTCAAAACACTTCCACGATTATTTTTTAAAGTTCTATAATGATATCTTCTTTCCTATGCTAGAGAAGGAAGGTATCACCACTGTCATTGACATGGGAGATACTTTTGATAGTCGTAAGGGTATTGATTTTTCTGCACTGTCTTGGGCAAAAAATAATTACTATGACAGACTCCGTAATATGGGAGTAACTGTTCATACTATTGTTGGCAATCATACCGCATATTATAAAAACACTAACGAAGTAAATGCCGTCGATCTATTACTTCGTGAGTATGATAATGTCATAGTTTATTCTTCTGCAACAGAAGTTAAACTTGGCAACTTAAATACACTTTTTATTCCTTGGATCAATAATGAAAATTTTGAAAGTACTGTCTCATCTGTTAAAGCTTCACGTAGCATATGTGCGATGGGGCACCTTGAACTCAACGGATTCAGAGCTCATCGCGGGCACGTCATGGAAGACGGTATGGACTGCGAACTATTTGAGAAGTTCAGTCATGTCTTCTCGGGACACTATCACACTCGATCGGACAACGGCAAAATCTTCTATCTAGGTAACCCCTATGAGATGTTTTGGAATGATGTGAATGACCCTCGTGGATTCACAATTTTTGATACGGATACTTTAGAAAAAGTTTCTATCAATAATCCATACAGAATGTTTTATAACATTTATTATGAAGATAATGATTACCAAACTTTTGATACAAGAGAATATGAGAACAAAATTGTAAAAGTTATTGTTCGTAAAAAGAGTGATTCTAAAAAGTTTGAAAAATTCATTGATAAACTGTATAGTTCCAATGTTCATGAATTAAAAGTTGTTGAAAATTTTCAATTCCAAGAGAGTGAAGATTTTGAAGCATTTGAATCAGAAGACACGCTTTCCATACTGAATAGATATATTGAAGAGTCTGAAGTTGAACTTGAAAAGTCCTTAATTCAGAGAATCGTTCAAGAAGTCTATCAGGAAGCATGTGAGATGGTCTAATGTTTATTTTAACAATACTTGGAAAGGAGGACGACGGAGCATATTCAGTTCAAAATGAAGAAGGTGAACAAGTATTGTATCTCTTTGAAGATGAGGATGATGCGACAAGATATGCTATGATGTTGGAGGAAGATGGGGGATACCCAGAAATGCACATCATAGAAGTTGATGATGATATGATGATTCATATTTGCGAATCTCACGGGTATGAATATACCATTATTACTCCAAATGACATTGTAATACCGCCCAAAACCGAAACTCATGATTTTATTTGAAAAGATTCGTTGGAAAAATTTTCTTTCAACTGGTAACCAATATTCCGAAGTTAACTTTCAAAAAAGTTCTACAACTTTGATTGTTGGTACAAATGGTGCTGGTAAGAGTACTGTTCTTGATGCTCTTACTTTTGCATTGTTTGGAAAACCTTTTCGTAAGATCAATAAACCACAACTTCCAAACTCTACGAATGAGAAAGACTGTAGGGTTGAAGTTGAGTTTTCTATTGGATCTACTGAATGGAAAGTTTGTCGCGGTATTAAACCAAACATCTTTGAAATTTTTAGAAATGGAACGGCACTAGATCAGTCTGCAGCAGCTCTGGATCAACAGAAGTGGTTGGAGCAAAATGTTCTGAAGATGAATTATAAGTCCTTTACCCAAATTGTAATTCTGGGTAGTAGCACTTTTGTTCCCTTTATGCAACTTTCTGCTGCTAACCGTAGAGAGGTTATTGAAGATTTGCTTGATATCAAAATCTTTTCCTCTATGAATACCATCGTCAAAGAAAAGATTCGTCAGTCTAAAGAAGATATCAAAGTTCTTGACTTGAAGAAAGAAACTCTCAAGGATAAAGTTGATATGCAGAAAAACTTTATCGAACAATTGGAGAGTAGTGGAAATGCCAATATAAATGCCAACAAAGAAAAGATTGCCAACTTGGATAAAGAAATTGGTGATTATATGGAGAAGAATTCTCTGTTGGAAGAAGATGTTTTCAAGTATACTAAAGATCAAGAGTACGTCACTGGAGCTACGGAGAAACTTCGTAAGTTAGGAAACCTTAAAGGAAAGATCTCCCAGAAAGTATCTACGATTACGAAAGAGCATAAGTTCTTTACGGAGAATACGGTATGCCCTACTTGTACACAATCCATTGAAGAGACCTTCAGAATAAATAGAATTACAGACGCTCAAAATAAAGCAAAGGAGTTGCAATCTGGTTATAAAGAACTAGAAGAGGCAATTAAAGAGGAAGAAGAGCGAGAGCGTCAATTCATTG
>Ga0307376_10002676_pt1 | contig 17199 bp, 15 predicted proteins | sample TR2MG_FD_202536 | JGI IMG/M metagenome (GOLD analysis project Ga0307376, IMG submission 202536) | Soil microbial communities from Risofladan, Vaasa, Finland - TR-2 | ecosystem: Environmental > Terrestrial > Soil > Coastal area > Acid sulfate soil | place: Finland: Risofladan, Vaasa | collected...
AGGGGGGAGGGCTGGATGGAAATGAGGCAACTCAAGGCTTTCGCCACCGTGGCCAGAAGTCTGAGTTTCAGCCGGGCCGCCGAAGAGCTGGATTACGCCCAGTCCAGTGTCTCCTCCCAGATCCAGTCTCTGGAACAGGAACTGGGCACCACGTTGTTTGAACGGTTGGGTCGCAAAATAGCCCTCACCGAAGACGGCGCGAAGCTACTCGTTTACGCAGAACAAATCCTCCAACTGGCCGCCGCAGCCAGGCAAGCGGTACCCGGAGCGCCACTGCCCAAGGGCACCCTCACCATCGGCGCGCCGGAGTCCCTGTGCGCCTACCGTTTGCCGGTACTCTTGCAGGAATACCGCCGCCGTTACCCGGACGTGGAACTCGTCCTCAAAACAGGTTCCTACCCGGATTTTGACCGCTGTTTACTGAACAACACCCTTGACCTCGCTTTCATCATAAACCGCGAGATCGCCGCCCCCATGCTGGTCAGCGAAACGCTCCTCCGGGAACCGATGGTCCTGTTGGCGGCGCCGGGCCACCCCATAATCGAAAAGGGGCCTCTTAAGCCCGCCGACCTGCAGGGAGAATCCCTTATTCTTACGGAGACCGGCTGCTACCGGTCCGTCCTGGACCGTATCCTGGCCGAGGCCGGCATTTTGCCTGGTTCGGTGCTGGAACTGGGCAGCCTGGAGGGCATCAAGCAATTGGTGGGACGGGGCATGGGCATCACTCTGCTCCCCTACATTGTAGCGGAGCAGGAACTGGCCACCGGGCAACTGGTCGATCTGGGCTGGGAGGGACCCGGTTTCCGCATCGCCACCCAACTGGTGTACCACAAGGATAAATGGATCTCCCCCGCCCTGCGGGCCATGCTGGACCTGACCCGGGCCATGATCGGGCCCGGCTCTGGCACATAGGTACCGTGCCGCGCCACCAGCCTGTCTAATCCGTACAGACGGCCGTTGCGCTGATTCCAACTTTTTCTTTCACGAGCGAGGGAGGCATCCGCATGGAAATGAGACAACTCAAGGCTTTCGCCACCGTGGCCAGAAGTCTGAGTTTTAGCCGGGCCGCCGAGGAACTGGATTATGCCCAGTCCAGTGTCTCGTCACAAATTCAGCTGCTGGAACAGGAGTTGGGCACCGCGGTGTTTGAAAGGTTGGGCCGCAAAATAGCCCTCACCGACGGCGGCGCCAGGCTGCTCGTTTACGCGGAGCAAATACTGAAACTGGCCGCCGAAGCCAAGGTAGCCGTATCCGGTTCAGCGCTGCCCAAGGGCACCCTCTCCATCGGCGCGCCGGAATCGCTGTGTGTCTCCCGTTTGCCGGCTCTCGTGCAGGAGTACCGCCGCCGTTATCCGGAGGTGGAGATTATCCTCAAAATGGGTTGCTGCCTGGATTTCCCGCGCTGGTTGCTGAATAACGTCATTGACGTCGCGTTCTGCATCGACCGGGAGATCGCATCTCCCATGCTGGTCTGTGAAACGCTCGTACGGGAGCGTATGGTTGTTACAGCCGCCGCCGGCCACCCCATCACCCAAAAGGCCCCCCTGTGGCCTCCCGACCTGCAGGGTGAGCCTCTCATCCTGACCGAGAGCGACTGCACATACCGGGCCGTCCTGGACAGAATCCTGGCCGACGCGGGCATCCAGCCCGGTTCGGTGCTGGAGTTCGGCAGCATAGAAGCGATCAAGAAACTTGTCGTCCGGGGCCTGGGGACCACCCTCCTTCCCTATGTCGTACTGGAGGAGGAACTGGCCGCCGGTCAACTGGTGGATCTGGGCTGGGAAGGCCCCGATTTCCGCATTGCCACACAACTGGTGCATCATAAGGACAAGTGGATCTCCCCCCCCTTGCGGGCCCTGCTCGACCTGGCGCGGGAAATGATCGGGCCGGACCACCAATGATCCTTTTCCGGCCCCGGTTTGGACGGGCTTGCATACTTAAAAAACGGTAATATGTAGGCGTGCCGTTGTGAACACGGCCCGGGCAGGATATAATACCCACAGGGCAAAATATTGCCAAAAACAAGCATGCGGGGGGATATGGGGTGGATTCCAAGGCAGAGCTGAAAATCCTCAAGACGGCCATTCTGAACGAGGTCGAGGGCCAGTTCTTTTACCGCCTGGCGGCGGAGAAGACCGCTTCGGAAGAGGTGCGGGACGCCTTCCTGGTCCTGGCCGGCGAGGAAGAAAAACACGAGAAGTGGCTCAGGGCCATCTACGACCAGACCGCCGACGGAGCAGGGGCGGTGGTCGCGGCCCACGAGCCGGGCATCTTCAGCTGGGAGCGGACCGGCACCGAAACCGGTTCCCTGGAAGTTTCGGCCTTCCACATAGGCATCCTGATGGAGAAATCATCCATCGACTTTTACCGCCAGGCGACGGAAAAGACCTCCCTGCCCGCTGCCAAGAAGCTGTATGAAAAGTTGATCCAGTGGGAAGACGCGCATCTGACCTCGCTGGAGAAAATCTACGACGACCTGCAGGAAGACTGGTGGGCCAAACAGGGCTTCTCGCCGGCCTGAACGGCTGGCAATAACATGCTTCCCTCCCGGGGCGCCTCAGGCGCCCCTTATGTTTCCTCCCCTCCGCCCAGTTCCACCACCGTCACGCCGTTGCCCCCCTCCCCGGCTTCGCCCAGGCGAAACTGCCGCACCGCCGGATGCCCGCGCAATTCCTGCTGCACCGCCGTCCGTAGGGCACCGGTGCCCTTGCCGTGGATCAGGTACACCCTGGGCAATCCCGCCAGGAGGGCGTCGTCCAGGTACTTCTCCATTTCCGCCAGGGCGTCGGCCGCCCGCATGCCCCGCATATCCAGGTGCACCAGGACATCCGCTTGGCCGGGCAGGGCCGCTGGTTCCCGGACGGGCTCCCGCGGCGCTGGCCCGGCCGACTGCAGTTCGCTCCTGGCCACGTTCAGCTTGACGGTACCCACCTGCACCCGGACCGTGGTATCGTCCACCACGTCCAATATTACAGCCCGCTGGCCCCAGCGCGGCAGGAAGACCTCCTGCCCGGGTGCCGGGTCGCTCACCGGATTGCCGGGCCGTTCTTCCTCATCCCGCAGTGCGGCTGTCTTCCGGTCGACAACGGCCAAAGCCCGGCGGGCCTCTGCCAGGGCCTCTTCCCTTTCCCGGGCCCGTTCCACCTTGAGCCCGCTGCGCAACTCCTCCAACAGGGCCCTGGTCTCGCGTCTCGCCTCCCGGACCATGGCTTGGGCGTCTTCCCTGGCCCGGTCCAGGACCTCCTTTTTTTTCGCCTTAACCTCGGCCACCAGTCCCTGGTAAAGCCCGGCGTCCCGCGCCGCCGCCGCTAGCCGTTCTTCGGCATCCTCCCTGGCCCGGCGGGCCTTCTCCAGGTCCTCTTCCAACCGCTCCAACAACTCGCCGGCTTCCTTCTGGCCGGCCGGCAGGAACTCTTTGGCCCGCTCAACCAGGGCAGGCGCCAGACCGATCTTGCGGGCCATTTCCAGGGCATAGCTACGACCCGGCCGGCCGGTAACCAGGCGGTAGGTGGGTGAAAAGGTCTCCCGGTCGAAGGCCATACCGGCTACAGCCACCCCCGGCCTTTCCACGGCATAGTTCTTTAACTGGCTGTAATGGGTGGTGGCCACCGTCCGCACCTGCCGGCGGCCCAGTTCCTCGAGGATGGCCATGGCCAGGGCCGACCCCTCCACCGGGTCGGTGCCGCCCCCCACCTCGTCCAGAAGCACCAAGGAGCAATCGTCCGCGCCGGCCATGATGGCCATGATGTTCTTCAGATGCGAGGAAAAGGACGATAAGGACTCCTCAATGCTCTGCTCGTCGCCGATGTCGGCGAAAACGCGGTTGAAAACCCCCAGGCGGCTGCCCGGGGCCACCGGCAGGTGCAGCCCGGCCTGGTGCAGGAGAACCAAAAGGCCGGCCGTTTTCAGGGACACGGTCTTACCGCCGGTGTTGGGCCCGGTGATGATCAGGGTGTGGTATCCCTGCCCCAGTTGCAGGTCGACCGGGATGGCCGCCGCCAGCAGCGGATGGCGGGCCTTTTTCAGATTCAACAGGGGCTCCTCGCTCACTTCCGGCGCCACGCCGTCCATCTGGGCGGAGAGCCGGGCCTTGGCCAGGATGAAATCCAACCGGCCGGCTACGGCCACTCCGGCGTCCAACTCCGGACCAAAGCTGTCAACCAGGGCGGAAAGACGGGCGAGGATGCGCTCGATTTCCTGTTGTTCGGCTGTTTGGAGCCGGCGCAGGCCGTTATTCATATCCACCACGGCCATGGGCTCGATGTACAGGGTTGCCCCGCTGGCCGACTGGTCGTGGACCAGGCCGGGCACGTTGGCCCGGCATTCCACCTTTACCGGCAGGACGTAACGGTCCCCGCGCACGGTGATGATCGGCTCCTGCAAGTAGGTCCGCAGTTGCGGCGAGCGTACCATATCCTCCAGTCGCCGGTTGAGGGCGCGGGTGAGCGTGCCTATCTTCTGGCGCAGGCCGGCCAGGGCCGGGGAAGCCCCGTCCGCCACCGCGCCTTCCGGGGTGATGGCCCGCCCGATCTCCCGGTCCAGTTCCGCGGGGGCAGGCAGGCTCCCGGCCAGCGCGACCAGGACCGGAAATTCGCTCTCTTTGCCCCGCAAAACAGCCCCGATGCGGCGGAAGGCCACCACCGTATCCTGGACGGTCAGCAGTTCCCGCGGCGCCAGCACCGCGCCGGCGGCCGCCCGGAGTACCAGGGGCCGGATATCGTGCCAGCCATACAGGTCCGCGGTCGGCAAGAGACGCAAAAACGTGCAGCCCTCGCCGGTTTCCGCCTGAGCCGCGGTGATAGCGGCCCGCTCCGTGCCGGGACGTAAGGCCAAAGCCTCCTCGCGCCCCGGGGCGGAGCGGGCCAGACCGGCCAGACGGGTCAAGATCTTGCCGAACTCCAGCCGGCGCAAGGTATTCTCCAAACCTAACAACTCCTAACGCACACCCCGGAAATAGTGGGCCCCGGTCACACCGGCCGGGGACAGGCCGGCTAAAACAGCCTGTTCCCGGGCATTGACCGGGTCCTGCCCGCCCGACAGGCGGTCCAGAGCGGCCCGGTAGATCGCGGTCACCGTGGCCACATAGTGCTGGTCGCGCGCCCGGGCCTCTATCCGCCATAGACGCAAGCCGGCGGACACAAGTTCCGGCAGATGCCTGTACATGGAGAGGTCGCGTCCGTTAAAGAGGTGCATGCGGCACATCCGGTCCGCCACCATTTCAAACAGTTCGCTCTTGCGGTCCTTCAACCACCAGCGGCCCTGGCGGCAACCGCCGGGGCAGCCGGCGCGGCCCTTGGCCCCGGCCGCCGCGCCCAGAGGACAGTGGGCCGACACCATCAGCGGCAATACCCCGTGCACCAGCCCTTCCAGAGGCAGTGGGGCAAGACCGGCCAGTTCCCTGGCCTGGCCCAGGGTCAGTTCCGGCGAGAGAGTCACCCCGACCACGCCGCTCTGGTGCCAGAAGTCCAGGCTGAGGGAATTAAAGGCGGGCAGGGTAAAGTCGCCCCACACCTTGAGCCCGTACTCCCGGGCCAGGGCCAGCGGCCCGGCATTGCCGGCCAGGATGGTATCCAGACCCAGTTCCCGGCAGGCCGCCAGGACTTCGCGTAACTGGGCGTACTCGGCGTCGTGGGCGATGAGCGGGGTGGCCGGCACCAGTCTGGCCCCGTGCCGGTGACAGAGAGCGCGGGCTTCACGAAGACTCCGGGCGGTCAGGGGCGGACCGCCCAGTTCGTCGGACAAGTAGACCAGGGAGGCGCCTCCCTCCAGGGCAGCCTCCAGGGCGGGCATCCCGGTGACGGCTACGGCCAGGGCCGGCAAGCGGTTCCTCTCGGAGCCGTGGTGCCTGTGTCCCGCCAGGAGGCGGGCAAACCCTTCCTCATAGGCGACGGGCAGCCGCCGGCCCCAGGCCCGGCGCTCCAGGTCGGCCAGGGCCGCCCGGCGCAGCACATTCAACTGGGAAACCGGCACCATCAGATCCAGCGGACCCGCCACCTGCAGGGAGGCCAGGCGGTAGACGGTGTTGCCCAGGCGACCCAACTGGCGGCGCAAGACCTCCTCGGTCAGGGGTTGGGTAGTGGCCGGTACCGCCACTACTTCACTGATCGCTTCGCCGCGGTGCCCCTCCGGATCGGTCACCGTAAGGCGCACCGGTCGCTCCGCGGCCAGTTCCACGCTCATGGCCAGGGGGATCTCCTCCACCCCGGCAGGTACAGCGGCCCGGGCGGTCAGGGCGGCATCCAGAGTCTTGAAGAACCGGTCCCCGGCCCGCACCGGAGCCGGCACGGCCAGGTCCACCTCGGCCCCGGCCTGCGCCGCCGTCACCGGCCGCCCCTCCAGATGCATGGTCTCCACCGGGACGGTCACCCGGCCGCCGCGGCTGACCCAGACCGCCAGGGCGTCACCCTGGCCCAGCGGCGCCGTTAGATGGAAGCGGGCGTTGCCGCGCTCCCGGTCATAGCTGACGACCCGCCCGGCCGGCAGGCCCCGGTTGTTGGGGCGCTGCCAGCTCATCAGGTCCGGACCGGGCCGGCCGTAGAGATAACCGGTGGTAAAGTCGCGGTTGAAAACCTGGGTCAGTTCCCGGGTCAGCTCCGGTTCCACCTTCCCGGGCCCGCCCTGAAGGCGGTCCAGCAGTTGCCGGTAGACGCGCACCACAGTGGCGACATAGGTGGGGCGGCGGAGCCTCCCCTCGATCTTCAGGGCGTCCACCCCCGCCCGGGCCAGATCGGGCAGGCACTCGCTCGTGTTGAGGTCGCGGGTGCTCAGGAGGTGGGGCCCACCTGTCCCGGCTAGAGGCTCCTTGTCCGGGCCCACCAGTTGGTAGGGCAGCCGGCAGGGCTGGGCGCACAGGCCGCGGTTGCCGCTCCGGCCGCCGATCAGGCTGGAAAAGAGGCATTGGCCGGAATAGCTGATACACAACGCGCCGTGGGCGAATACCTCCACCGGCACGCCGGCCTCCTGGCGGATGTGGGCGATTTCCGCCAGGCTCAGTTCCCGCGCCAGGACGATCCGGTCGAAACCGGCCTGCCGCCAAAATACGGCTGCCGCCGTAGAATGGACGGTCATCTGGGTGCTGGCGTGCAGCTCCAGGTCCCCAAACAGCTCCCGAAGCAGGAGGGCCACCCCCGGGTCCTGCACGATGACGGCATCGGCGCCGCTCTCGTGCACCGTCTGCAGAAAGCCGGCCAAACCCTCCAGTTCGGCCTGGCCCACGAGGGTATTGACGGTCACGTATACCCTCACCCCGTGCCGGTGGGCGTAAAGCACGGCGTCGGCCAGTTCGGCCGCGCTGAAATTGGCGGCACTGCGCCGGGCGTTGAAATCACCGCCGCCCAGGTAGACCGAATCGGCCCCGTTGTCAATCGCCGCGCGCAGGGCTTCCATGCCGCCGGCCGGCGCCAGGAGTTCCGGAATGATCATTGCCAGGACTAATCACCGTTCCTTCGGCCTTTTGACTGGCGGGCGGGAGACGAAAGGGTTCCCCGCCAGGTAAAACCTTAAATCCAGTTCCGTAGCCACCGAAATGCCCACGCGGGGGGAAACCGCTACCCTCTCCCCGGCCTGCCGCCAGCCGGGCAGGACCACCAGGGAGCCGGACGTCAAAGCCCGCCCGTTGTCGGCCCGGCCCAGGCCCAGAGCCTGCACCAGGCGGGCCGGCCCCCGGCATAGTTCCCCCGCCCCGCCGCGGCGCCCGCTCATGAGCTCTAAACCGGTCAGCGGCTCCAGGGCCCGAATGAGGACGGCCTCTCCCACCCCGGGCGGTGCCGTCACCACGTTGAAGCAGTAGTGCATGCCATAGATAAAATAGACGTAGGCACAGCCCGGCGGGCCGAACATGACCCGATTGCGCGGTGTCAGGCCGCGGTTGGCGTGACATGCCGGATCACCGGCCAGGTAGGCCTCCGTTTCCACGATGCGGCCCGCCGCCGCCCCCTCCGGGCTGTCGTGCCACAAGACGGCACCCAGCAGGTCCCTGGCCACTGCCACGGTCGACCGGTCGTAAAAGCCGGGGGGCAACGGCCCGGCTTTAAGTGCCCTTCTTATTCTTTCTTCGCAATGCACGTAATAACTCTCCGGTTGGCAAGGTATTGACCACCGCCGCCGGATCCAGGCCGGCCTTCCCGGCCAGGGCGGCGCCGTAGGCCATATCGGTCAGCTGGTTCACATCGTGGGCATCGGTGTCGATCACCATCTTGACCCCGTACGAAGCCGCCAGGCGGATGTGGGGAGCGCTCAGATCCAGCCTTTCCGGCGAAGCGTTGACTTCCAGCCAGGTATCATGGCGGGCGGCTTCCTCCAGCACCCTTTCCAGGTTCAGGGCATAAGGCTCCCGCGCGTTCAAAAGGCGCCCCGTGGGGTGCCCCAGGATATCGACGTGTTCGTTTTTGACTGCGGTTACCACCCGTTCGGTCATCTCCGCCAACGGCTGGTGGAAGCGCGAGTGAACCGAGGCCACCACCACATCCAGACCGGCCAGGACCTCGTCGGGGTAATCCAGGCGGCCGTCCGCCAGGATGTCCACCTCGGCCCCCTTGAGCAGGCGAAAGTCCGGGTTCGCGGCATTCATTTCGTCAATGGCCTGGTTTTTGGCGGTTAAGTCCGTGACGCTCAAACCGTGGGCGACCCTGAGCGAGACCGAGTGGTCGGCCACCGCCAGGTAATCGTAACCCAACTGCCGGGCGGCCGCCAGCAGTTCGGCCAGGGAATTCTGGCCATCGCTGTACCGGCTGTGCACATGCAGGTCCCCCCGGATGGCGCCGGGCTGCAAAAGCTGCGGCTGCCAGCCCGCGAGCGCCCTGTCAACCTCGGCGCCGTCAGCTCGCACCTCGGGCGGCAGAAAGGGCAGACCGAGTGCGCTGTAGAGGTCTTCCTCCCCGGCGGCAGGCAAAAGCCTGCCCTCCCGGAACAGCCCGGCCGGGCCCAGTTGCAGGCCCCGTTCGCTAGCCAGGGCCGCCAGGCGGTCCACATGGGCACCCGGGCCGGTCTGCCAGAGCAGCGCTGCCCCAAAAGCGGCCTCCCCACCCGCCACGGTCACCCGCAGGGGTACGCCCCAGCGGGTCATCGCCGCCAGGCTGTCCTCCCCCCGCCCGGTGACCTCGCTTATGAGCGGATTAAGGGCCACCGCTTCCAGGGTGGCCGCCGGGTCATGCGCCTCCACCACCATGCTCAGTTCCCCTACCAGTTCCTCCCACCGCCGGACCGGACCGGCCGGCGCTACCCGCTGCACCCCGGGCAGGTGCGCCAGGTAACCGGTCAATGCCACTACCAGCGCCCGGGCCAGGGAGAGCGGGATAAGACCCGTCCTCTTGTCCAGGACGGCCAGGTTACGCAAGATATCGGCCTCGCTCTTGGCACCGAACCCGGGAACGGTCCGGACCTTGTGCGCCTTGGCCGCGCCGGCCAGTTCCGCCGGATTGCCCACCTTGAGGTGTTCGAAGAGGGTCCGGGCCCTTTTCGGACCTATACCAGGCAGTTCCATCACCTGGATGAGTCCGGGGGGAAAGCGCGCGGCCGCCTCCTTCAAGGCCCGGAGCTGGTTGGTCTCCAGCAGTTCGCCCACTTTGGCCGCGATTTGCCGGCCGATGCCGGGAATGTCGGTAAGCTTGCCCCCGGCCAAAAGATCGGCCGCCGGTGCACTGAGGCCGGCCAGGGTGCGCGCCGCCCGTCGGTAAGCCCGTATTTTGAACGGATTCTCCCCGGCCAGCTCCAGGACGTCGGCCAATTGGCTGAACGCAATAGCCAATTCCACGTTGTGCAAAGTACAATTCCCCCGTCCCATGATGCAAAAAGCCCACGGAGCATACCCCGTGGGTGCATTGCAAAGGGCGGCCCGGCTATTTGCTCTCCCGCGGCTCCAGCAGCTTGACCATGTTGTCGTAGTCCGCCCTTAGTTTGAGAAATTCATCCGTGACGTTCATGGCGGTCAGGAGCGCCGCCTTGCTGAGAGAAAGCCGCGGATTCCGCTGCAGCGCCTGCTTCATCAGGCGCTGGACGTGGCTTGCCACCTGCCGCATATGTTCCGGTGGCGCCTCGCCCTTCAGAATGTAGCGTTCCCCACAAATCTCCACTTCTACCCGGCTGGTTTCCTCACTCATTTTTACCGCACCTCTAGACCGGCCTCTAAAGCCTGCGGTTAACTTCGCCACTTGTCGACAAAATCCTCCTTGCGCCTCCAATATTTAACGGCGCAACTTGGCCTGCAGTTCGCTGGCTAGGCCGCTCACTACGTTCTGCACCGCCCCGTTCACTTCCTCATCGGTCAGGGTGCGGTCCTCCGCCCGGAAAACCAGTTTAAAGGCCAGGCTGCGGGCCTGGGGGGCAACCTTGTCACCCTCGTACACATCGAAGAGGGAAGCGCTCTGCAGCAAGGCACCGCCAGAGCGGCGGATAACGTCCAGCACCGCCCCGGCCGGAACCGTCCGGCTCACCACCACGGCCAGGTCGCGCTCCACCGAGGGCACCCGGGCCCAGGGGCGGTAGCGTAAACTCCCGGACGCCTTGCCCCAAAGAACGGCCAGGTCCAACTCCAGCGCCGCCACCGGCCCGGTCAGACCCCACTCGGCCAGAAGGGACGGGTGCAGTTCCCCCAGGAATCCCGCCGGGGTCCCGTCCAGGAGCACGGACGCCGTGCGTCCGGGATGAAAGGCCGGAAAAGTGGACGGCAGCATCTCCGGCTCCGGCAGGCCAAGGACACGGAAGACAGCCAGGGCCAGGCCCTTGAGGTAGTAAAAATCGTAGGGCCGGCGGCCCGGCTGCCAGTGCCCGGGGGTGGAGCCCATGGCTTCCACCGCCAGGCGTTCGCCTTCGACGGGTAGTTTTCCCCCCGCCCGGGGCAAGAATATTCTGCCCAATTCAAAGACCGCCATGTCCCGCACCTGGCGGTGGAAGTTCTTCAGCAACACGCCGGTCAGTCCGGGCAGGAGCGTGGTGCGTAAAACCGCCTGTTCCTCGGAGAGCGGATTGAGCAAGGCCAAAACCCCGTCCCCTTCTCCGCTGAAAGCCCCCAGGGCGCCGCGGCTTACCATGCTCATGGTCACCGCCTCGCGCAGGCCGCCACCGGCCAGCAGGTTGGCCAGGAGCCGCCTGGACCTTTCCATCTTTGACAGCCCCCCTTGCGTGGTGGGGCCCTCGGGCATGTTCTCCGGCAGGTTCATGTAGCCGAACAGGCGAGCCACTTCCTCGGCCAGGTCGCACTCGGCGGTCAGGTCCGGCCGGTAAGTCGGAACCTTGACCAGCCAACCTGCCTCGTCGGGATGCACCTCGCCACCCAGGTTGGTTAGAATGTTGCGCATCTCTTCCTCCGGCACCGCCACCCCCAGGAGGTCGTTCACTCTGGCCGGCCGGAGTACGATCACGCGGCTTTTGGCCGGAGCCGGGTAGCTGTCCGCCGCGGGCCGAACGGTTCCGCCCACCAGGGGCAAGAGCAGGTGGGCGGCCCGGTCCGCCGCGAAAAGACAACCGGCCGGATCCACCCCCTTCTCGAAACGCTGCGAGGCTTCCGAACGGAGGCCTAGGACGCGCGAGGTCCGCCGGACGCTCACCGCGTCAAAGGCGGCTGATTCCAGGATGAGGTCCTGTGTTTCCGGAATGATCTCCGAATCGAGGCCGCCCATCACCCCGGCCACCGCCACGGCTCCGCCGCCGTCGGCGATGACCAGCATGTCGTCGGTGAGCTGCCGCCGGATCCCATCCAGGGAGGTGATCTCCTCTCCCGCCCTGGCCCGCCGCACGCCGATAACACCCCCGGTCAGGCGCCGCGCGTCGAAGGCGTGCAGGGGCTGGCCCAGTTCCAGCATGACGTAGTTGGTAACGTCCACGACGTTGTTGATCGCCCGGACGCCGGCCAGGCGCAACCGCTGGGCCAGCGCCAGCGGGGACGGGCCGATTTTTATGCCGGTCAGGGGCCGGGCCACGTAACGGCGGCAAAGGGCGGGATCCTCTATGGTAACCCTGATCCCGGCCTCCCCCTCCGTACAGGGCAACGTTTGGTCAGGCGGTCTCAGGGGCAACCCGTAAAGCGCCGCCACCTCCCGGGCCACCCCGTAGACCGACAGGCAGTCTCCCCGGTTGGGCGTGAGGTCGAGCACCAAAACCGCGTCGTCCAGGCCCATCAACTCGGTTATGGGTACGCCCACGGGCGTACCGGGCGGCAGGATGAGGATGCCGTGCTGTTCCTCGGGGGCCAGCAGTTTGCTCTCCAGCCCCAACTCCTGCCCGGAGCAGAGCATTCCCTGCGACACAATGCCGCGTAGCTTGGACTGCTTGATGGTTTTGCCGCCGGCCAGGACCGACCCGTGCAGGGCGACCGGCACGATCTGGCCGACCGCTACGTTGTCCGCCCCGGTTACGATGGCCAGTTCCTCCCCGCCGGCGGCAACCCGGCAGACGAACAACCGGTCCGCGTCGGGATGCCGGTCCACCGCCAGCAGGCGGCCGCTGACCACATTCCTGATACCGGCCCCCGGATAGAGGACGGTGTCCACGGCCACCCCGGCCATGGTCAGCCGGTCGGCCAACTCGGCGGCCGTGGCCTCCACCGGCACGAATTCTCTCAGCCAGTTCAACGAAACACGCACGGACAATCTCCTCCCGAGCCTAAAACTGCTTCAAAAAGCGCAAATCGTTATCCAAAAAGACGCGCAGGTCGTCGATGCCGTATTTCAGCATGGCTATCCTTTCGATGCCCATGCCGAAGGCAAAGCCCGTCACCTCGGCCGGATCGTAGCCGGACTGGGCCAGCACGCGGGGGTGGACCATGCCGGAACCCAGGATCTCCAGCCAGCCGGTGTGGCTGCACACGCGGCAGCCGTCACCCCCGCACATCACGCAGGAAATGTCCATCTCGGCGCTGGGTTCGGTAAAGGGGAAGTAACTGGCACGGAAGCGGGTCCGAATATCCGGGGAGAACATCTGCCGGGCGAAGTGGGCCAGCACGCCTTTCAAATCGCTCAGAGTGACCCGCCGGTCCACCATCAGGCCTTCCACCTGGTGAAACATAGGCGCGTGCGTCGCGTCGTCATCCCGACGGTAGACCTTGCCGGGGGCCAGGATACGGATGGGCACCGCCGGCGCGGTCTTCTCCATGGTGCGCACCTGCACCGGTGAGGTGTGGGTGCGCAACAGCACGCCCTGGTCCAGGAAAAAAGTGTCAAACATATCGCGGGCCGGGTGGTCCGGGGCCATGTTGAGAGCCTCGAAATTGTAGTAGTCCAGTTCCACCTCCGGCCCCTCGACCACGGCAAAACCAAGGCCGGCAAAGATGTCTTCGATTTCCCGCCGCACCAGGGTCAGGGGGTGTAATCCCCCCATCCCCAGCGGCACACCGGGCAGGGTGACGTCGATGGCCTCGGCCATGAGACGACCCTCCATCTCCGCGTGAGCCAACCGGATGTTCCTTGCCTCGACGAGGCCTTCAATCTCCTCCTTGACCGCATTGGCCAGTTGCCCCACCACCGGCCGCCTGATAGCATCCAGGTCGGCCATGCCGCGCAGCACCCCGGTAAGAAGCCCCTTGCGCCCCAGATACTTAACCCGGAGGGCGGCCAGTTCCCCTACCGCCCCGGCCTTGGCGATCTCGTCTAGGGCGGCAGTGCGCAGTTCCCTGATTTTCGCTTCTAGATCCAAACTTTTTCACTCCCCAACAAAAAAAGGCTTTGCCGTCCAGGGGACGGAAGCCTATCTCTTCCCCGTAACCACCCCGCTGGTTCCAGGCGGCCTGACGGCCGCTCCCACCCTTCCTCACCCGCCGTTATATGTTCTGGCCGACCACCCACTTTCATGGGTACCCGCCGGGCCGGCCCCCGGCGTCCAGGCAATAGCGGTGTCTTGTGCCTCCCTATTGCAGGGCCAGCCTGCGGTACATAATATAGGCTCTAATAGAACCGGTAGCCTCGAAAAGCCTCCAAAAAAAATCGGCGGTTAAAAACACGCTTAACGCCTGCCTTTCTTTAGCTTCGCAAGACCCGTTCGGTCCGATTATAGCACAAAGGCCCTGCACTGACAAGAAAGCTTTTGGCGTTTGGGCCCCTGTTCAGGACCGCTGGCGGACAGTCTCGTACAGGATGATACCGGCGGCCAGGGCCACGTTCAGAGATTCGGCCCGCCCCGGCATGGGAATGCGCACGCGGCAGACTTCCTGACCCTGCCAGGACGGCCCCGGCCCCCGGGCTTCCGAACCAAGGATCAGGGCCACCGGGCCGCGCAGGTCCTGTTCGGCCAGCACCCTGCCTCCCTCGGGGTCGGCCACCAGCAGTTGTACCTGGTGTGCCGCCAGACCGGCCGCCACATCCGGGGCCTTGGCCCCGGTGTACACGGGCAAGTGCAGCACCGAACCCATGGAGGCCCGCACCGCCTTGGGTCCAAACGGGTCGCTGGTACCGGCCAGGCAGACCACCCCGTCGCAGCCAGCCGCATCGGCGGCCCGGATGACTGTCCCCACGTTGCCGGGGTCCTGGAGACCGTCCAGGACCACCACCAGGGAAATGGTACGGCGTAGGAGGTCCGTCCAGGCATCCTCCGGCCGCCGTACCATAGCCAATACACCCTGCGGGGTTACCGTACCGGACAGCGCCTTCATCCGGCGTTCGTCCAGCAAGACCGGATCCAAACCCCTGGCCCGGGCCCGAGCCAGCAGGTTCGCTGTTCGGAGGTTGGCAGCAGCAAGACCGGTATAGGCCAGAAAGTCCACCGTCCAGCCGCTGTCCAAAACCTCCTCCACCAGGCGCACTCCTTCGGCCGGGAAACAGCCGGCCCGCGCCCTTCCCCGCCGGCTGGCCAGTCTTTTTACCAGCCCTTTACCGGACAATATTCCACCCCCTCTAAAAGGAAAAGCATGGCCCGGCCATGCTCTTTGATTCCTCGGTTTAAGTTCAGGATCCCAGAGATTCCCGGGCCACATCTACAAGACGCCCGAACGCGGCGCTGTCGTGCACGGCCAGTTCGGCCAGCATCTTGCGGTTGATGTCCACGCCCGCCTTGCGTAAGCCATTCATAAACCGGCTGTAGGAGAGACCGCCGGCGCGGGCCGCCGCGTTGATCCGGGCGATCCACAGACGGCGGAAGTCCCGTTTTCTGTTGCGACGGTCCCGGTAGGCGTAGGTCAGAGACTTCATGACCTGCTGTTTCGCTATCCGAAAAAGCTTGCTCTTGTTCCCACGGTATCCCCTGGCCAGTTTAAGGATCTTCTTGTGCCTCTTACGCGCTACCACACTGCTTTTGGCCCGTGGCACCGCCAACTCCCCCTTTAACCTAAAAAAATGGACTCTACGGTAAAAGCCTTTTCAGACGCATCTCGTCGGCAGCGGCCAGGGTAACGGATTTTCTGAGCCGCCGTTTCCGTTTGGAAGCCTTCCAGCCCAAAAGATGGCTCTTGAAAGCGTGATAAGCCTTTATCTTGCCACTGCCCGTCTTTTTGAAGCGTTTTTTGGCGCCGCGATGAGTCTTGATCTTTGGCACGACCGGCACTCCTTTCTATTCGTGTTTGGGCGACAGGATCATGATAAGGTTCTTCCCTTCCAGTTTGGGCTGTCTTTCCACCTGGGCCAACTCGCCGATTTCACCGGCCAGTTTCACCAGGAGCTTTTGCCCCAACTGGCTATGGACAATTTCCCGGCCGCGGAACATGATGGAAACCTTGACCTTGTCCCCATCCTTCAGAAACCGCTCGGCGTTTTTCACCTTGACCAGGAAATCATGGTCTTCAATATTTGGCCTGAGCTTGACTTCCTTGATGCTGACAATGCGTTGTTTCTTGCGGGCTTCCTTTTCCCGCTTGCTCTGCTCATACCTGTACTTGCCGAAGTCCATGATCCGGCACACCGGCGGCTTGGCGCCGGCCGCCACTTCCACGAGGTCCAGTTGTTTTTCTTCGGCCAGGTGCAGGGCGTCGCGCATGTTAACGATGCCCAACTGGGCGCCGTCATCCCCGACGAGCCGGACTTCCCGGGCGCGGATTTCGTCATTAATACGAAAATCCTTTGTTATGGCTTACCACCTCAATTAATATGAGTATTTTGCCCACCAAACGAAAAACAAAATGCGAGCGCAAACCCTACCCGCCCGCAAATAAAGACCCTTTATTTAACGAACCCTGCTGGCAACCCGCAGGCGCCTCAGGGTGAGAAGCGAGTAGCTTCTTCTTCCACTATAGATCAACGGCCAGATTATAACACGGGTGGCTGAAACAAGTCAACCCGTTTTCCGCCCATATTATTCCTCGCCGTTTTTTTCGTCTTTTCCCCGTGATATAATATCCCCCAACGGGAGGTGAAAGGTCCGGTAAAGGCACCGGACCGTTACTATGTACAAAGTGGGCATCATCACAGCCAGTGACAAAGGGGCGAGAGGCGAACGCGAAGACGGAAGCGTCGGGGTCATAAGGGAGATGGCGCCCAGCCTCCCGGGGGAGGTAGCGGACTACCGCCTCCTGCCCGACGATCCGGCCGGCATCATGGCCGCTTTAACCGAAATGGCCGACCAGCAGGGTCTGGATCTCGTCTTCACCACCGGCGGTACCGGCCTCGGCCCGCGGGACAATACGCCGGAGGCCACCCTGGCCGTGATTGAACGTCTGGTACCCGGTCTGGCCGAGTTGATGCGCCTGAAAGGACTGGAGAAAACCCCCCGGGCGGCCCTTTCCCGGGCCGTGGCCGGCGTTCGCGGCCGCACCCTGATCGTCAACCTGCCCGGTAGTCCCAGGGCCGTCCGGGAAGGTCTGGAGGCCATCTGGCCCATTTTGCCCCATGCCCTCGAGATCCTCACCGGGCGGGGCGGCGAGTGCGCGCGGCCCTAAAAGGCCTCGAGACCGGCTGTCCTTAACAACCCCTATAGGTCAGGCTCATCCGTTTTCTTCGCCGCGATCTCCCCTTTAATAATGTCCATAAACTCCGTAAGCCCCACTGCACCCAGGTCCCCCCTGGTGCGGTGCCGCACGGCCACGGTACCGGCCGCCACCTCGCGGTCACCGGTTACCAGCATGTAGGGGATGTGGGCCCTCTGGGCCTCACGGACCTTGTAATTGACCTTCTCGTTGCGCAGGTCCGCCGTAACCCGGATACCCGCCGCGTTCAGGGTCGCCCGGACCTGCTCGGCGTAGTCGGCCTGGCGGTCGGTTATTGGAAAGACCCGTACCTGTTCCGGAGCCAGCCAGGCCGGAAAGGCGCCGGCGAAGTGTTCGGTCAGGATGCCGATGAAGCGCTC
>Ga0307376_10002678_pt1 | contig 17189 bp, 14 predicted proteins | sample TR2MG_FD_202536 | JGI IMG/M metagenome (GOLD analysis project Ga0307376, IMG submission 202536) | Soil microbial communities from Risofladan, Vaasa, Finland - TR-2 | ecosystem: Environmental > Terrestrial > Soil > Coastal area > Acid sulfate soil | place: Finland: Risofladan, Vaasa | collected...
CCTCGTTGTGACAACCGGGACAGTGCCGCGGACAGCCCTGAAAAAAAACGACCACCCGGATGCCCAGCCCGTCCACTACGCTACCCTTGACCAACCCGGCCAGCCTAATCGAACTCAAAGTTTCACCCCCGGTCCGGCAAAAGGGATTTAAGCACCGGCCTGGAATAGGATATTAATGACGCGCCAAAAACCAGGCAAGGGGGTTTCCCATGTTCCCCCAGACCCACCTCTATTTCGCGGCCCGGATCCTGGACCGGATGTCCGACGCCATTGCCCTGGGCAGCGTCTTTCCGGACATGATCATCACCAGCGAGGTTACCTGGAACGACACCCATTGCCGGGGAGCCGAACTGTACCGGTACCTGTGCCGGGAAAGCCAGTTGCGGGACTTCTCCCTGGCGGCCGTAACCCACGGTGCGGCTCCGGCCGGGCTGGACTTTTACGGCGACAAGAGTTACCCCCCGTACAACCACGGCTTCTGCTTCGAAAAAGCCCGGCCCCTGGTAGAGAAGACCATTATCGCCTGCCGCGTGCCGGAGGAAATGGGTTGGTGGAAAGCCCACAATATTCTGGAGATGGGCATAGAACTTTCCTTTGGTGCCAGCGGCCGTTGGGGTCAGGCCCTCCAGCGGGGGTTTGCCAACGACGAGCTCATCGGCCGCCTCGCCGAGCGACTGACCCGGTTCTTTCCCCTGCCGGCCGGGGAATTCATCCGGCGAATGCGCGACTACCCCTGCCTGGTTGAGTTGAGCGCCGCCACCGCCGGATCCCTGGCTGAAAAGTACGCGGTTCAGATGATGAGGAAACACGGCATCGAGATTGACATCCCGGCGGTAGCCGAACTGATCGAGCTGGCCGGGGCAACCGTGGCCCCGGACCTGGACGGTTTCTTCCTCTTTACCGAACGACGCGTGGCCGCCGTCCTGAAAGATCTGTCGCAGGTCTAGGCCCGGTTTCTCCGGTCCTTGGACTGCTCTTGTGGTTAAGTCAACCCGCTCAGGTTGAAATCGGGCACATACTCCACCGAGGCGGCTTCCAGTTCCTGAACGAAGCCGTTTTCCAGGCCCAACTCCAGCAGGCAATCCACTACTTTGTCATATTCGTCGCTCCTGAGCCGCCGGTTCAGGGGCGGCATCCGGACCGCCCGGTGGGCCGGAAAGTACTGGGCCATCAGACTGACGTACACGTCGCCGGGAAGGTTGGCGGCAATCCAGCGCAGCACCTGCAGGGAATCCGGCACCTGGCCGGGCAGGACCAGGTGCCGGATGATCAAACCCCGGCGGACCAGTCCGTTTTCGTCCAGTACGGGCCCGCCTGCCTGGCGGTACATTTCCGTTACGGCCGCGGTGGCCACGGCAAAGTAGTCCGGGGCGGCGGAATAGCGACGGGCCCCTTCCTCCCCGCAATATTTCAGGTCCGGCAGGTATATGTCCACCACGCCCTCCAGCAGTTTTAGTACTGCCACGTTTTCATAGGCATTGGTATTGTAAACCACAGGTACAACCAGCCCTTGGCGCCGGGCGCTCTTGATCGCCCGGGTAATGGCCGGCACATAGGGCGTCGGGGAAACCAGGTTGACATTATGCGCGCCCTGTTCCTGCAAGCCCACAAACATTTGCGCCAGATGGTCAGCGTCCACCGTCCGGCCGAAACCACCCTCGCTTATTACGTGGTTTTGGCAATAGACACATTTTAAATTGCAGTGGGAAAAGAAAACCGTCCCCGAACCGGCGCTGCCGCTGATACAGGGTTCCTCCCAGAGGTGGAGGGCGGCCAGGGCCACTCTGGGCCGGGCCGGGGCACCGCAAAACCCGGCTTCCCCCACCTCCCGGTTGACGCCGCAGTGCCGGGGACAAAGGGAACAGTGGCGCAGCAGGTTATCCATCGGCCCGGGCCGGCCGGCGCAGGTAAACCAGAACGGCCCCCACCGCGACGGCCAGGATGATAGCCGGCACGGCCGTCCACTGGGCGGCCGTCCAGCCGAAGAGAAAGCGCGGACTATCGCCCCGCAGCATTTCCAGGAAGAAGCGCTCGGCGTTGTAAAGAATCACGTAGGCCAGGAATAAATAACCGTCCGGCAGTTTGCGCCACCGGAGCAGGATGAGCAGGATCACGAAGATGATCACGTCGGCCTGGCCCTCCCACACTTCAGCCGGCCACAGGGGCTGGGTACCATACGTGGAGTAGGCGACCGTGCCCGGCGGATAAAGCAGCCCGAAAGCCTGGTGGGTGGGATCACCAAAAGCGTCACCGTTCAACAGGTTGGCGTCGCGGCCGATGCTCTGGCCCAGGATCAGGCCGGGAGCCGCCAGGTCGACCAGTTCCCAGAAGGGCAACCGGTACTTGCGGACGTAGATGATGCCCGCCACCAGGGCCCCCACCACCCCTCCCTGGATGGAGAGGCCGCCGTGCCATAGCGCCACTATCTCGCCCAGATGGGTGGAATAGTAGGGCCAGTCGAAAAAGAACACCTGCCAGAAGCGGGCGCCGACGATGCCGGCCAGAAGGGCCCAGATGGACAGGGACAAAAAGTGGTCCACGTACTGTTCCCTGTGTTCGGCTTTCATGAGGTACAGGGTGACCGCCAGGCCGGCCAGAAAGGCCAGGATGAAAACCGTGCCGTAAGCCCGCAGGGGAAAGGATCCGATGAAGAACCAGTATTGGTGCATTGATATTAGACCTCCGCAACAAAATGGCTATGCCAAAAGTCTGCCCCGATTGGAACCAAAGTTCAATGCAGCCGCCCTGAGCCTAAAAATTGTGCTCCACCCTGTCGGCCAGCTCGGCCAGCTTGCCGTCGTTGAACCGGTCGGTGGTACTCAGGTAACCGGTGATACGCCGCACCCGCCGGATCTGGGGATGGCCGCAGACCGGGCAGGACTCCTCGTTTATTACGCCCTGGTGACGGCAGGCGGGGCAAAAGTCCACCGGGTAATTGATGCCCGCATAGCCCATGTCGCAGGAGCGCATGTGGCGGATGATGCTTTCCACCGCAGCCAGGTTGTGGGCCGGCGGGGAGGACAGTTCCACATAGCTGATGTGCCCGGCGTTGCAATACTTGTGGTAGGGCCCCTCCAGCCGGATCTTGTCGAAGGCACTGATAGGGTGGCTGACCGGTACATGGAACGAGTTGGTGTAATAGGTCCGGTCATTGACCCCCGGCACCAGGCCGAACTCCTTGTGGTCCAGGGCGGTGAACCGGCCGGACAATCCTTCCGCGGGCGTGGCCAGCAGGGTGTAGTTGAGGTCGTAGGTGTCGCAGGCCGCATCGATCTTTTGCCGCAGGTATGCCACGATCTCCAGCCCTATTTCCTGCGCCGCCCCGCTCCGGCCGTGGTGGGAGCCGGTGAGGCCGCTCAGAGCCTCGGCCAGGCCGATAAAGCCCACGGTCAGGGTGCCGTGCCGGATGACCGGTTCGATGGGATCCTCCGGCCCCAGATTTTCCGAACCCATGTAGAGGTGCTGGCCCATGACGAAAGGCATATCCCTGACCTTGAGCCTGGCCTGGACCTGGTAGCGGTGGTAAAGCTGGCGGACGGCCAGGTCCATCAGGGCGTCCAGGTGCCGGTAAAATTCCTGCCGGTTGCCCCGGGCCTTGAGAGCCAGGCGCGGCAGGTTGATGGTGGTGAAGGACAGGTTGCCCCGTCCCGCGGTAAGCGCTTCGCCGTGCCGGTTGGCGATGACCCGGGAGCGGCAGCCCATGTAGGCCACCTCGTTGCCGTACTGCCCGTTGAAGCTGGAATCCATGAAGCTGAAAGTGGGGTTAAGCTTCTTGGCCGCGACCCTGATCGCTAACTGGAAAAGGTCGTGGTTGGGATCGCCGGGGTTTAAGTTGACCCCCTCCCGGACCCGGAAAATGATGTTGGGGAAGATGGGGTTCTCCCCCCGGCCCAGGCCCGCTTCAAAGGCCAGGAGCAGGTTGCGGGTCACCTTGCGGGAGTTCTCATCAGTTTCAGTACCCAGGTTTATGGAAGAGAAAGGGACTTGGGCTCCGGCGCGGGAATTGTGCACGAAGACCCCCTGGGAAGTCATGAAATTCTCGTTGCCCTCGACCGATATGTCATAGACAAAGGGCTCAAAGGGGAGTTCCTCGATCGAACCGATCTTTATCGGAAATACCTGGAACACTCGCCGGAGGGTGGTCAGGAGATCCCGCATGGCCGCGTCTTTTTCCAAAATGGCCGTGGCGAAACGCATGATCAGCTTGGGGCTGCGGCACTGGTCGTGAACCCTGCTGCCCGCCGACCCGCTGCGCAACCACTCGGGCAGCAGAAAGCGCTTCAACCACTGTGTATAAGGCAGGAACACGGGTAGGTACTTGCAGCTATCCGGCAGTTTCCCTTGTTGTACAAGACGCCTCAAATGGTGGCGCTCCGTACTCCTTATTCCCGGTACTACCCCGGCAAGTTGCTCAAGCCAGAAACCTTCCGAGGCAAGTTTTTCAACCAGGGATCTCTCTGAATCGTTAAGTATTCTGGCTTCGAGGTCAGCGATCAGTTCCTCCATGTACAATGGATGAATCTTGTAGTGGTAGGCACTGCGGCAGCTCATTCCATAGACGGTCGCAATAGCCGGGCGAAGGAACTCATAGTCATAACCGGTCTGGGCGGTAGTTACCCGATACAGGTCGGCAAGACGTTCCCCCTTATCGGCAGACAGTTCCAGATAGGTGGCGTAATAACCTCCCACAGCAACCTTGTATCTCTCATGGGCAACAGCAAATTGGGTGCAGGGAATAGATTGACTTACGGAACAGGGCAAACCCAGACGGATCAGCAAAAGAGCGATCCCGTCCCTCAATTCTTGGGATACGGAAGTGGCCACCACCCTGTTCTTCCCCACCGTACCGTCGCCGCTGAGGTAGCCATCCAGGAACGCCCTGATCACCCTTTCCGGTGAGAAGAAAACTTCGCTGGGAACGCGCTTCTGCCTTGCCCCCTTGCCACAAACGCTGCCCACAAAGGAAGCAAAGCCCTTACCCACCCTGCACACCAGGTCCCGCGGTTTTCCGGCTTTATCCTCACGTAACCGGGTTGTGAAGGCGGGGTGAATCCTCGTCAGCAGACTGGTCGCCTGTTCCTCCAACCGTCTATCAAAAAGAGCAAGGCTCATGGCGGAGCCGTCTACGGATCCCTCCGCTACATAAAAGCCAAACAATCTGGCCAGATCCTCGTTCAGTTCTAATGTATCCAGGTGATATTTCCCGGAGGTGGCATAGCCGCTCAGATCGTACACGTGCGCGGTTTCAACGACGCTCCACCGGGAAGGTGTCAGCGCCACTTCCAGCGACTCCGGCGGTGCGGAAACAATCTCCCCCGTGGAACTGAGGGTCATTACCGAGTGGTTGTCAGTAACCGCCACCCGTTGCCCGCTCTTCAACTTCACCTGAAGAAGCCGGTGGAAGTTGTGATGTTTCATGGAAGCCGTTATGTCCCTAACTTCGGTCCGGCCGGTAGCGTAGTTGAGGCTGAGGGCGGCGTACCTTCCGGGTTCAAATTGCTCGTGGAATTCCTCCATGGAAAAAGTCGAGAGTCTCTTCAGTTCCTTATCGAAGACCCAAATCCGTTCAGTGCCCTTAAGAGAATGCATGCTGTTGAGGTTATACACCAGCGCTTCCATAGCTTGGTAGGTCTCATGCTCGGTGGCTCCGTCCACAAACGGTGCCATATCCCGGTCAAAGAAGGCGAAGCTCTGACCGCCGTGCATGTCGTTCTGGGAACTCTGCAGGATGATGGCCGCCAGAGCGGTGGCCGAGGTGGGGCGCTTGGGCGGACGGATATAGCCGTGTCCGGTATCGAAGCCCTCCGTTAACAACTTGTTCAAAGGGATTTGAATGCACGTCAGAGTTTTTCCATAAAAATCCAAATCGTGAATATGTAAGTCGCCCCGCTGGTGGGCCTGGGCCATTTCCTCGGGAATGAGCCGGGAAAGATAATATTTCTTGCTGGCCGCGCTGGCGATCTGCAGCATTTTAGCCGAAGGGGAGTTGCTGATGTTGGCGTTTTCCCGGCTGGTCTCGGCCAGGATCTCCTCCACGGCATCCATCAGGTCGCCCTTGGCTTCCCGGATGCGCGTACGCCGGTCGCGGTGCAGGATGTAGGCTTTGGCCGTCCTGGCATGACCGGACTCGATCAGCACTTTTTCCACGATGTCCTGCACGTCTTCCACGCCGAAAAGGTTACCGTTGAAACTGGCCTTCATCATCTTCAAAACCTGGATGGTCAGTTCAATAGCCGTCTGCCGGTCCTCGCCGCCCACCGCCCGGGCCGCCTTGAAGATGGCGTCGGTGATCTTGGTGTCGTCGAACGGAACCTGGCGGCCGTCCCGCTTTTTAATTGCCTGGAACATCCCGCTAGTCCCCCTGCTCTCTGTTTTTCAAAAGCCGCCCTATTTCCCGGACGAAGCTTTCCGCGTCCCGGAATTCGCGGTAGACGGAGGCAAACCGGACATAGGCCACCTCGTCCACGTCCTTCAGCTGGGTTATCACCGCCTCGCCGATCAACTGACTTCTGACCTCACGGTTGGCCGTGCTCTTCAGCTCGCGCTCAATCTCGCCGGCCATCTCCTCCAAGCGGGATACGGAAACCGGCCTTTTCTGGCACGCCTTCAACAACCCCTGCAGAAGCTTGTGCCGGTCAAAGGGCTCCCGCCGGCCGTCCTTCTTTACCACCACCAGGGGCAACTCATCCATCTTTTCATAGGTGGTGAAGCGTTTACCGCAGGCGCTACATTCCCGTCGGCGGCGAATGGAATAGCCATCCTCCACGGGCCGCGAATCCAGCACTCTGGTGTCGACGAAGCCGCAAAAGGAGCAACGCAAAAATTCCCTCACCCACCCTTTCTTCGGGGCCGTTAGCAAAACGGCCGGACCATCGCACTCATCATCTGGTGCCCCAGTCAACCGTATCATACAATATCTTGCGACTATACACAAGGGAAAGAGGGCCTGTCCAGGGCCGTAGACCGGAATTATTCGCCAGTTCCTGGTCAGTTCTTCCTCTGCCGAAATATACAATATTTTTGCGCCGCCGGAGTGTCAATCGGGCCAAACCCTGCTTATAAGTAGAGATATGGAGACCCCTTACGGGGACGGCACCGGTCAAGCAGGGGACATCCCGCCGCGCTGGAGCCTATCTTTAAGAATGACAAAGGAGGTTTAAGACATGGAGATCCCACAAGCAGCAGCGGCCCCAAAGCAACCGGCCGGCTGGTCGAGCCTGGACCGGGAAGCCAGGTTAACCATAGTAGCCTCAGGTGGCGGCTGGATGTTTGACGCCTTCGACATCATGCTGTTGGCCCTTTTGGCGGTACCGATCATGAAGTCCCTGCACCTGGCAGCCGCCCAGTTCGCCCTCGTTTTTTCCCTCCAACTGGCGGCGGCAGCTCTGGGGGGCATCGTCATGGGGACCCTGGCCGACTACATCGGCCGCAGGAGTGCCATGATGGTGAACATCCTGGTTTATTCGCTGTCGACCGGCTTGATTTTCTTTGCCCATTCCCTGGGCGCCCTCCTGGTCCTGCGCTTCTTCACCGGGCTGGGACTGGGCGGGGAATGGGGGCTCGGCATGACCCTGATCGCCGAGAGAATCCCGGACGGTTTCCGCGGGCGAGCCGTGGCCTTCGGTAACATCGGCTGGCCATTGGGAACGCTTCTGGCGGCGGTCTTCGCCTACTTCATCAACCCGGCCCTGGGCTGGCGGGCCACTTTCGCCCTGGCCGCCTTCCCGGCGCTGCTGGTGCTGTGGATCCGCGCCTACGTACCGGAGTCGGAACTTTGGAAGACCGTCCGCAAGGTAGACCGGGACCTTCAACAGCACCCCCCCACGCTCCTGGCCATCTTCGGTAAGAGATACGTCCGCTACACCCTGCTGGTGTTCGCCGCCATCCTGTGTACCCAGTTCAGCTACTGGATGTTCTGGAGTTGGCTGCCCACCTTCCTGGTTAAGACGCGCGGTTTCACCCTCTCCGGCTCCATCCTGTGGATGATCGTGACCCAGGTGGGGGCCCTGGCCGGCTACGTCACCAACGGAATCACGCAGGACCGCATAGGCAGGCGGACCGCCCTGTGCTTCTTCACCGTGGGCGAGGCGGTTATGATGGTCATCTTCCTGCTTACCGCGACCAATTCGTACTTCATGTACCTGATGGCCCTCCTGCTCGGTTTCTTCACCGGCTACTGGGCCAGCTACGGTTCGATCGTGACCGAAAACTTCCCCACCCGGATCCGGAGCACCGCCGCCGGCGTCACCTACAACCTGGCCCGGGCCGTCAGTTTCGTCGGCCCGGTGCTGATCACCACGGTAGCCGCGGCCGCCAGCTGGACCACCGCCCTGTTCCTCCCGGCCGTGGCAGCCCTGCTGGTCGGTATCCTGGTCTGGACCCTGCCGGAAACCAGGGGACGCAACCTAGCCATGCTGGATGAGAAATAAGGTTGATCAAAGGCCCCGGGTTGTTTACCCGGGGCATTTGATCTTGGGTGTTTCTCCCGTAACTGCATCCCTTTCACCCGGAGAGCCCATGAATCCCAATATATGGATACTGGGAAGTTGATTCTTTAGTTATTTTTCCGTCCACGTCCCCCGCATTCCTTTTGTCCTTCTTCCTTTTTCGCCGTCCACCTTATAGAATCAAGGCTCTTGTAAAAAGCTTGGTGTAAAACTCGAGCGAAGTTTCCTCTTACGTCTCTAATCCGCAGGCCATTTCCTGATTATGGATTAATAATCCGGGCCTAACAAGGATAGGTTATAGTTTAGAGATTTGCCTGAAGAAAATCGAGAAGGGATGCTCTATGAATCTATTCCAAATTGCCAACATTTTACCAAAAAAGAAACAACCACTTGATTGGGGCGAAGCTAATGCCTTATGGTCAGTTGCTAGGAATAAACTAATTGGCCTGTCTACATTGGAGATATACTTAGACCAGGCAGAAGACAACGAACTAAAGCTACTTTTAGATATGGGAATTAAGAAGCTGGCTGTTCCCAATATCGAAAGGATCTTTAAGCTGCTGCAAGAAGAAGGCCTTGAGGTGCCAGGAATGCCAGGCCGAATATCTCTCCAAACAATCGGCAAAAACACAGGTAAGGCAAAATTCCTGCTGGATTCAGAAATAGCTGTTTCTATTAAAGAGATTTTACGATTAGCCACTTATCTCACTTTAAGAGGTATCGAGGTTTCGTACAGAGATGACGTATTGGATCTATTCTTGAATATATTTCAAGCGGATTTTAACGCTTTCAAAGACATAGTAGCTATGCAAAAAAGCAAGAACTGGCAAATGCAGTCCCCTGTAATCTACACTGAAAAAAATGTTAATACGAACAAAAAGATGGAATGGAGCGAGGGCGTCGGGTTTTGGAGTATTGCCCGAGATAAGCTCGTTAAATTAACTGCTCTGGAGGCATACCTGCCCCAAACCACCGATCCAGAACTTAAATTGTTCGTAGAAGCCCTTATAAACGAAGCGGTGAGACCTATTATTGAAAGGATTATCGGGTTGTTGCACGAGGAAGGGCACGGAGCGCCAAGCATACCTGGTCGTGGTTCTCTTCATGTAACAGCAAAAGAAACTGGTGACTGTAATTGGCTTAGTAATGCTGATATCGCCGTTTTGGTCAGAGAACATCTCCGGCTAGTACTATATGTCGATTTTGAAGCTTTGAACGATACATTTAGGAGCGATTTAATAGATCTCGCATGGGATATATTTACTAAGGATGCCCAAAGATTTAGAGAAATAATAGACCTGCAAAGGAAGAAAAATTGGCTTCTTGCTTCCCCCACCGTCAAACCTTCCAATAGACAGGCTGTCAACTAAGATTCTACCGGTACAAATCATCTCCCGGCAGCGGGCAACCGCATCAGATAGGCCCCTTCCGCAGCATCTGTGCATTAGAAGGAAATATAATCGAATGAACTGCCAGTTATAGACATATTCGACCACGTAAAACACCTAACGGCCAATCCTGCTATAGCTGCATGCCCCAGGCTGGACCAGGACGGCTACAAATTCCGTACCTGCACTGGGACAGAACTTAGGTCGGTTAGGTCGGTCGAGGTCGAGCCGTTACCCAATTGGCCGAATCCGTTACCGCCCCAAGCCCACACCGTCCCATCCCGTTTCAGGGCGTAGCCGTTGACTCCCCCGCCTGCAATGGCGGTGACGCCGGAGAGACCTGTTACCTGGACCGGTACATAACTATCGATAGTCGAGCCGTTCCCCAGCTTGCCGTTCTCGTTGTTGCCCCAGGCCCAGACCGTTCCGTCCGCTTTCACGGCGTAAGCGCCAAGTTGCCCGCCGGCGATGGCCGTGACGTCCCTCAAGCCGGTCACCTGCACCGGGACGTCACTGTTCGCGGTGCAGTTATCACCCAGCTGGCCGATGGCGTTAAGCCCCCAGGCCCAGACGGTACCGTCCGATTTCAAGGCGTACGCCGTATATGAACCGGCGGCTATCGCCGTGACACCCGCCAGAGAGGGTACCCGGGCCGGGACGTATGATCCGGCGTTGGAGTTGTTACCCAACCGGCCGTCCTTCTTGAATCCCCAGGCCCATACCGTCCCATCCCGTTTCAGGGCGTAGGCGGGCCATGCTCCCGGCGGCTACGGCCTCGACACCGGAGAGGCCGGATACCTGTACGGGTACGCTGCTGCGCACGGTTGAACCATTCCCCAGTTCTCCGAAATCATTCGTTCCCCAGGCCCAAACGGTACCATCCGCCTTCAAGGCATACCCGGAGCCCCAACCGCCGCTTATGGCCGAAACGCCGGTCAGGCCGGATACCTCCACCGGAGCGTCGGTGAGCAAAGCGTACGAATCGTTTCCAAGTTGACCGAATTCGTTATCCCCCCAGGCCCAGGCGGTGCCATCACGCTTCAGCGCGTAACCGGTACCGGCCGCGGCGGCTATCGCCGTGACGTCCGTTAGACCGGACACCTCCACAGGTAGACGATCGATGTTGGTCTTTGAACTGTTCCCCAGGGCACCCCCATTACCCGCTCCCCAGGCCCATACCGTCCCATCCCGTTTCAGGGCGTAGGCGGCCATGCTCCCGGCGGCAATGCCGGTGCAACCAATCAAAGCGGAGACCTGGACTGGGACGTGACTATCGGTGACGGAGCCGTTCCCCAACTGACCCATTTCGTTATCGCCCCAGGCCCAGACGATCCCGTCCGATTTTAAGGCGTAACCAGACCATCCCCCGCCAGCTATGGCCTTGACCCCGGTCAGGCCGGACACCCGTGCGGGAACGCGGCTGTCAGCGGTTGAGTCAGTACCCAGTTCGTCGTGTCGGTTGTCCCCCCAGGCCCAGACCGGTCCCGTCCGACTTCAGAGCGTAGGCCGAATCCAGCCCGGCAGCTATTGCAGTGACACCCGTCAGGCCCTGGACCTTCACGGGAACGGGGCTGTAGTTGATGGAACCGTTCCCTAGTTGGCCGACGGCATTACTGCCCCAGGCCCATACGCTGCCGTCCGACTTCAGAACGTAGGCAGAACCATCCCCACTCGCCGATATGGCAACGACCTTGACTGGCGACGGTGCGCAGTTCACCGTGCTGATCGTCAACAAAATGGCTGCAGCCAACAGTACCATGGCCGTGCGTTTCAGGCGATTTTCAACTAATCGAACAGCCAATCTCATGTACCCCCCCATCTCGCGAATAACGCTTCACTTTTGATCGCCAGATAGTCCTGCGCTTTAAGGGAGCGATAATCTTCAATTGGCAGCTTTAACTAACGCTGGTTCTATGGATTAGCGGAAGGGGATCTCAGATGTCACAAAGGCTCGCGTGGCCATCAATATCAATATAAAATCAATGGCATCATTTGCCGCGTTGAACTTCGACCCAATGCATGAAATGGGAAATCAATATCCCATTCCACAATGCTGTTGGCCTAGTATAATATCTAGACACAGCGAAGCGGCATGGCACCGTGTATAGTTATATATTTCAAATGTTAACCTTACCAGAATCAACAATGCATTCATCATTTACGCTCAAGTATATATATTTTTCTTCAGATAATGGCATATAACTATTATTATTTTGGTCCCTATAAAAGGAAAATCTAAATTCATTTTCATCTGTATATTCACCTTTTTCTCCTTTTCTTTTAATGAAAGGAGCAAGTAAAATAATTCTATTAGATAAATCAACCCACATATTACTTTGAGTAATCTGGCTCTTATTGTTTTTTGTATGAGGAAGTTTCTTTACCCATGTACCATTATTAAACTCAAGCAAAAAAGAATTTCCATAATGACAAGTTGTAGGAGTAGTAGAATAAACAGTTTTGATCAAGGTGTTAATCATTTTGAAATTACTATCGATTCCTCTTATATAGTCATATTCCTGTGCTTTAATGGCATCATCAATTGCTTTCTTTTGTTGCTGTTTGTCATAAATTACACTTCCACATTCAAAATGCCCAAAGAAATCTTTAGTATTTTTAATATTATCAAAACTATCAATTAATCTTTCCTTATCAAAAGCAATGTATTTATCCCCAAATTTCTTAAGATTTTTATCATCTCGAATATTACTTAAACAGAACATAAAGATTTTACTCTGCAAAAAGTTATTGCTCTCATGAGCTTCACAATCTAAGACAGAATATATTGTTTCATATGTTTCTTTTATGAATATGTTATCTCCCTTACACTCTTTTCTTAGCTCGTTTATGATTTCTTTAATATAAATGGTGTCCATTACATCATTACATGAAACAGAAGTCAAGGAGACCCTAATACGCTTCTTTGCGCAAATATCATTTCTTGCTACCTCAGATGTATAATGATAAATAATACCCATTTACATCCCAACCTCCATTATAATTGTACCGCTAAACGATTACGACTGTCCAACTTCCCAGTATAGACATTATCTCCTAGATCCAATGTTGAATGCTGGGAAAGTTTTATATTATCTGCTGGGCAGCGAACTATAGTTCAATACAAGGACTGGGTTGGATATATTCCGGCTTAGCTGAGATAGTGCGTCAATTTATGCAATAAATCTATCTTTTCAAACCGTTCACTTCAACCCGTTAATTCTCTTCGCCATAAGGACAGGGGAACATTGAGATAAGTTGCTTCCAGACACGCCTCAAGGAATTGAGGCAGACTGTACGAAGAAATAAGGCCGGAGGGAAGTACTATCGATCATCCGCCCCAGTAAGAATGAGGTTCGGGCAGTTCTCCCTTTTTGTCTACAACCACCGGTCTTAATGGCGGTGCATCCTCCTGAAGAATCTCATCCACTCTGACATCGAGCCTGTTCTCATCACCGAAATCGTATAGATAGAGAATTCGCTGGCCCCTCATCAATCCCAATCTCCCGACCACTGCCTCGTCGGCCTTTGGGTAATCTTCTGCCCTGGGATCCCACACTGCCTTTTGGGACCATGCCTTTCCATCCATGAAGAAGGCGTACATGTGGTCACCAGCGAAACCACTGTAAGTATCCTGGATCGCCAGATGCAATTCATGCATCGTGTGGTGCGAGGAAAGCTTGAAGCGTCGCCATACCCTTCCGCTAAAAATTACCTTAAACACATACACGTTGCCCTTGCGTACAGGAGCGGATTCCCGACCGTCTTGCAATAGGGCCTCTATGGCCTTGGAGTCGATGCTGCCAGCGGGGAAAAAGAGTTCGAATACTTTTTCAAATCGCTCACGTCTTTTGGGGTATTTAGCTTTTTGCCGATTTGCCAGCGTTCTTATCGCAAGATCCGTATCGTTACAGCATCTAAATATACTATCCTCATCCAGTCGCTCATGATATAGCTCGATGCGACGATCCAAACAAGCTCTAATCATGGCTGACCCCAGAGGGGTGGGCGTCACCTCCGTGATGGAGGCGCCGCTTCTCCACTTAGATAATTCTGGGATCACAGACTCTTCGTATTTCCATAACCCGAAGTCAGCCAAGTGATCCGCAGCCGGCCCCATGTCCAGGAACAGCGCGCAGACTAAGCCCGCGCGGGTATTTCTTCCGTCAATGTAACTCGCAAAATCCATTGGTACTTTTTCGCCTGGCCTAATATTCTGAAGTACTTCCATCGCTAATCTTACATTACCGATTGGGTTGGAATAGCTGTGCATAGAGTCCCCATAGAGCCGGTTATAGTCCACCAACGTCCAGTAGGCCCGAAAAAGAAACATGTACTTGGTAAAGGGATTTAGCGACCGATACTTCTCAAGTACGGTTGTAGACGAGAGAAATACCGCAGAACTCATTTCGTTCATCGCGATTGCGAACAGTCCTGAAGCAATGGAAATATAAAAAAGCAGGTTGATTGTAGGATAGGTGGGCTGAAGATAGTGAGGACCATTCTTGGTTTTTGGCCTTGACAGCAAGGCATTAAGCGTAAAACAGTCTTTCTTGCCAAGTTCCCCTCTGGCCTTGCCGAGTTTCGGTCTGTTATCCTCGATAAATTGACAGAAAACCTCGAAATCGTCGATAATGGGTCGGATATCCTTCTCCGTATTAATGTATTGTGACATTCTATTGTTGTCCTTCTCACAATAATCTAAGTCTTGCATTTAATAAATACTGTGTGTAATTTCCAAGAGCCTCCTACTGTGCGTGGTTCAGGGCGATTACAGAAAAGACTTCTACACCGGACGTATTTTTCCTGCGAGTTCCAACTGGAAATGTCCCGGCTGGATTCTATTTCACCCCGCCATGAAGTTGTTACCGCTGGAAAAGTGAGATGTCTTAAAATCTAACCCGAATAAGCTAGAAGCAAGAGGAAATCCCGCGGCACTCTTCACCGACTTCCAATTATAGACATTTGTGCTAGTACGCAGAGAGTGTTTCTGTAATCACCGCATTGTAAGCGCGCGTAATCCCCTTCCCGCAAGATTCGTCACAAGGCGAGAAATTCCTTCCTGTTTTTCCAGAACTTCTTTGAAAAATGTGTTCTGGCCTTCCTGCGTGCTGGCTCCGCCGGAGCCGCCCCCACCGTCCTGCATCCCGCGGCAAGGAAAACGGCCAGCATGATACCCAGGAACAATGCCGCCAGCCTGTTCATCCCATCCCCACTCCCTTTCCACAACCACCGGCGCCAACCCAATCCTCAATTGCGCCAGGCCCTACCCTCCGGTTGTCAGGCTGGCTGGAACCAGGCATAGTTGGCTAGGTTCGGGTAGCTGCAAAAACCCGTGTTCCCCGCCGGCCCGGAAGACGAAGCGGCTATAATCCTCTGCGCCACTCCGCCGTCGGCGCCGATCAACCAGAGCGCGTAGCCCCGGGCGTACAGAATGTTGTTTCCGTCTTTGGACCAGGCTGGCTGGGATACGCCTGACCCGGCGGCCGATACCGGATGCGCACCGGACCCGTCGGAGTTTTCCAGCCACAGGGTTTTCGTCGCAGTCCAGTCTTGCACCGCCCGGGCACCGCTGACCCTTACGCTGGCCATATCCCGGGCGGCGACTAGGGCAATGCACCTGCCGTCCGGGGACCAGGCAGGGTCAAAGGCCACGTCTCCGGCGGGGTTCCCGATGGTCCTCACCCTTCCGCTTTCGACGTCGGCCACCGCCAACTCCTTACTCTCCCAGGGGAAGCGCGAGTAACCTTTCACCGTAAGCAACCCGCCTCGCGGCGAGAAGCAAAGCCAGCCTTTCCGGACCAGGCAATGGGTCAGAAGCCTGGGCGTGCCGTCACCCAACGGCAGGCTCCACAGGTCCAGTCCGTCGGCCTTAATGGAGACACCGTGAATCGGCGCCAGCCAGTACAACAGCCCCTTGCCGTCCGGCCACCAGGCCGCAACCTCGATCATCCCCTTGTCCGGCGCCACCACCTGGCGAACAGGCCGGCCTCCGCCCGCCCCCACGGTATAGATGGCGTCGGTTCGGTTTGCCCAATCCGTAGTACTGGCCCGCTCGGCCCAGGGAAGCGTAACATTGAAGGCCAGGAAGCGTCCGTCCGGCGACCAGGCAAAACTGGGATGCTCGGCCGAAACCACCTGGCGCGGCGGGCTGTCCACGGCAACGGCCCAGATGCCGTTCTCCCCGCGTACGGCCAGAACGTCAGCGGCGGGTGACCAGGCGAAGTCGCCGCCGGAGACCGGACCTGGCAATCCCTGAACCTGATGGACCTCCGTACCGTCCGGGCGCACCAGCCACAGTTGGCCGCTCAGGGCCTGGGAATTGCTGACCTGGATATAGGCCAGCCACTTGCCATCGTATGACCAGGCCGGGCAAAATGCCTGCCCGGACTTGGTCAATTGCCGAACCTCGCCTGTGCCGCCATCGAGATTGTACAACAGCCCGCCCGACACGAAGGCCAAATCGCCCTGGTCCTTGAAAGCGGCCGGATTTACGACCGGAGGCACCGGTTTCTCCGGTGCGACCGCAGTCGGCAGATTTTGCCCTCGCAAGGCCGGCGGCGAAGGTGTCGGCGGCGCCGGGTTACGGTACGTTGCGGTGGTCGTCGACCCGCAGCCGGAGAGAAGCAACCCCGCCAGCACCAGGCCGGCCAGGAAAGCCGGGACTATATTGCAACGATGCGTGGCCAATGAGCAAACCACCCTCCCGAATAACGTACCGCCGTAACCGCCCCAACCGTCGGGTCACGCCGGTGCCCCCTCGGTACCCAGGCGCGAAAGGAACAGACAGCGCTCAAGTAGATTGGCTCATCTTCTGTCTGCCCCAGGTATGGCCCCCGTCCTGTTTCATAAAAGGTAACCGGAGTTCCAGGTAGAGCGTACGCCCATCGGGCCAGCCACCCTTGTTGCTCGTTAATGAAGTCGATCTGCGCCTGCTATTGCTTTTGAAACCGGTTTCGACCGCCGTACAGCTCTTACCGCCGTCGTGCGCTCCTGGACCAGGATCGGCGTCCGTCCGTAGAGTGAAACAGGGTTTGGTTTTCCAGTGCTTGCATTCGCAGAGATATATAGGGGCTGGACTTAAAGAATTATCAATTGCACATACATCAACCTCAACCGTCGCCCTCGCTGTTTTACGTGTTTTTGGCGTTTCGGATTCAAGCCCACATTCCGACAATATTTTTGCAACATTAACTTGCAAATCGACCCATGTATCAGGGACAACCGATTCAACCATACCTATCCTCCAGAAATCTAGGCGAAAATGATTTTTCTTCTATCCTGCTGTATCACGCTCCCAATGAACTTCGCGTTATAGATAGGGAATTATTTGAAGTTTGGCCAAAAAACCTGGTGC
>Ga0307376_10002681_pt1 | contig 17180 bp, 40 predicted proteins | sample TR2MG_FD_202536 | JGI IMG/M metagenome (GOLD analysis project Ga0307376, IMG submission 202536) | Soil microbial communities from Risofladan, Vaasa, Finland - TR-2 | ecosystem: Environmental > Terrestrial > Soil > Coastal area > Acid sulfate soil | place: Finland: Risofladan, Vaasa | collected...
TATTATTAGCGGTTACAATTATAGTATTATTAATTTCCATTCCACTTGGTTCAATTATCAGAAATATTTATTTATTGAGAAAATACAAAAAAGGAAACAAATAATAATGAAAAATATTTATTGTTGTAAAAAGATATTAAAGACAGCGTATTGTCCTTATTGTGGTAAGTCGATGGAAGAGATTGCAAGGATGTCGGCTATTGTAGTATTTCCATTTACATTTAATGTATGGGTATTTGGACTTGATACTGGCGATAAGGAATGTGCGCTTGAAAAGGCTGGAATTATTTTAAACAGTAAACTTGGTAAGGAGCTTTGGGAGTGTGATAATGGCATAAAATTAACATATGAAATTACTGGTAATGGTAAAAAGGATACTGTAAAATTAGTTGCAGTAAATGATAAACCGATGGAGAAAATATAATGGAAAAAGAATTAACATTTGATGATATGGTTGATTGGGTTTCCACGACCATTGAAAATAATCCTAAAGATATGGATGTTTCTCATCTTATTGTTCAGACAATTGAAGATTGGAAACAACGCCAACTCGAAGCCCAAATGAAAGTTAAAATGAAAGAAATAGGAGAGATGTATAAATGAAGTGGATTGAACCAACAGCCGAAGAAGTACGTAAATTAATTAATGAGTCTCCAAAGTTAATACCTAAAGATTTAGTTATTGATGAATTAAATTGGCGATTAGTTGTTCGTGGATTATTACGTTCTGAAAACATTTTAATATTAGGTTATTCTGGATGTGGTAAGACGTTGACAGCAAAATCTATAGCTACTGCTTATGGCCGTCCATTTGAAAGATTTAATATGGGTGCAATGCAAGATGCTAGATCATCTCTTATAGGAAACACACATTTCAAGCCTGAGTCTGGAACTTTTTTTGCGGGTAGCAAATTTATCAAGGCTATCACAACACCAGGAACTTTTATTTATCTTGACGAAATAACAAGGATGTCAGTTGATGCTGAGAACATAATGATGACTGTATTGGATAGAGACCAACGTTATGTTCGCATTGATGAAGATCAAGATTCACCCTTTATCAAGGTTGCTTCTGGAGTAGTATTTATAGCGACCGCGAATGTTGGGCCTGAGTATACAGCGACGCGATTATTAGATAGGGCGACAAAAGATAGGTTCAGCACCATCATAGAATTAGGTTTATTAGAAGAAGCACAAGAGATTGCATTAGCCAAATTATTATTTCCAGAATTGAATAGAAATTATATTAATGCAATAGCATCTGTTGCTAAATATACGAGGGATGACATAATATCAGCGAGTCCTCAATTATCAACTATTTTGTCGACTCGAAGCATACACGAACAATGCAGATTGGCTATGGATGGGTTTAGATTTTCTGAAATAATGGAAGCCTGTGTATTTAATTTATTTGATGATTCTGGTGTTGATAGTGAAAGAGCAAAGGTGAGACAGAAGGCTAATGAAAAGGCTACATTAGATAATGAATCTCCTTTAATATCTGAAGCTAAGGTTATTCCATCAGCCGAAACACAGAATAGTGTTAAGAAAAAAGATTGGTTTGATGTAAATACGGATGTTATGTAAAAATAGTTATAAGAGTAACAATCGCCGGCTTTGAGCCAACACAAAACGTATAGGAGGAAAAATGAAACGTAAAATCAAAATCTCAGATTTAACCGATGCCGAACGCAAGAGATATATTGAGGCACTTGAGAAATTATTGAAAAAAAGATATATTAATGGTGATGGTATTAAATGTCCCCTATGTGCTATTGCTGAAGATGTAAGGAATAGAATGGAAACACCTGATAGTATGCGTCCTCAGTGTGATTTTTGTACTTGGAACATCTTATATACCACGTCAAATTACTTTGGTTTGCCGTGTGGTAGCATATTAGAGAATAAATTTGGGATAGTCTTTGATTTCGATAATCCTGCTATCATTAAATACCGGAAGCGTACAATTCCAAATGAGATCAAGATATTGCAGAAGAATAAACCACAGGAGAATAAACCACGTTTAGCCCTATACAAAATAATTAACTTTTTTAAGAAATAATATTTATGTATGTAGGACATTTACAGCATTTAGGCTGTATGGTAGCAACCGTCGGCTTTGAGCCGACTGGTCTCCCCGCGAAAACCAGCGTAAAAAATATGCTGGTTTTTTTCTTTTTACTTGACTTTTATATTTTTATTTTGTATATTGTTAATAGTTAAACAAAGGAAAAATAAAATGATTAAAGGCATCGACAAAGGAGTTGGAACATTACAAGTGATAGAAAACGATTATTTTTCACCTTTACTTCATATAAGAAATAGCAGAGAAGGTGTAAATGGGTATATTTCTTGTAAATCTGATAAACAAATGTGGTTTTTATTTCATAGTATTAAAAGCCTCGACGACGTTAAAAAATTTAATTTAAAAATAAAAAAATTTAAATCTTAAAAAAGGAGTTATAAAATGAATAATCGGCCAATTTATCAGATCGCTCATGAAATCAGTCGTGATTGGAAGAACAAATACTTTGGTGCTGTTCCATATCTTGAAGCGATGTTTGCTTTAGATTCAATTAACGACAAATATAGTATGGACAGCGGAAAATCTATTGTCGCATATTTTTTAGCGAACGCAGGTTCTTGGCGTGGCGATACTGCACGACAAATAAAAAAAGAATTAAAGGACATGATAAAATAATACTTGACATTATAAAGATGGAGAATGAAATGAAGACACCAGAAAATATTTTAAAAGAATATGAGCATCTGAGAAAACTTGGAGAAATACTATTCGAACAAGTTATTTCTGCAATGAAGCAATATGCCAATCAAAAAGAAGCAAAAATTATTAATGATATAACTGAACAGCATCAATGGTGGTTAGCTAAGGCTGAATATGCAATATCAAGGGATGATTATGAGGGAGCAAATAGAGCTAAATTAATAGCTGAGGGAATGAATTTTATTATTGAATTACTTAATGGGAATTATTGGAAGTATAAGGATGGAAAACATTAAAGAGAGCATTGACAATATTAATGAACAAAAGCATAAATTATGGTAATTATTAATTTTTGGAGGAAGAAAAATGAAAGATATACTTGTAATAGCAATGACAGCAATTATAACTGTAATACTTTGGATAAATTATGCTTATAATCCATTAATTGAAAATTTTTTAATAGCTTTATCTGGAAATATATTACAGATTTATTTTATTATAATTCAAATAAAAAAAATAAAAGACATAAGTATTAAACATGTCAATTAATTTTTATGGTAAGCAATTTAAACATTCAGACAGCATACCAAAAATAAATAATAGTGATATTGAATTATTTTCAGGTAAGAAGGATAAAGAGTATATGTTGCGTAGAATGAATGAAATTAAATTACCAAACAAATTAACATTGAGAGAAATACAGATATATTATACACAGTTTATACTATTAATGTTTAAAGAGATATTTACAGAATACAGATGGAGGAAAGTAAAATGAATAAATTCAAAATAGGTGAATTCGTTTGGGCAGCGCATTATGGACAAACACAAGTTAAAAAGAATTGCCATGTATGTTTTGGTAAATTAGAAGTTACTCTAATTTTAGGCAATGGGGATAAAGTAGTATTGCCATGTGATTATTGTGCAAAGGGATATGATGCTCCAAGAGGTTTCGATTATGAATATGAATATATTGTTGAGCCTGTACAAGTGAGAATAGACTCTATCATCCACCATGAAACTACGAATGGTATAAAAACTGAAGTTAGAACAACGCCTTATTTATATGACCAGGAAGATTTATTCCCAAATAAAGAAGATGCTATGTCCAGGAGTAAGGAGAAAGCAGAACAGAAAAAAGCAGAACAGGAACAAAGTATTGAATGGCTTAAAAAGAGTAAAAAGGCATCCTTCGCTTGGAATGCTGGTTATCATCTCAAGGAAGTAAATAACCTCAAGAAAAAAATTGAATACCACGAACGTAAAGCACAACTGTGCAAAGCGAGGACTAAATGACTGACTCAGAAATTATCACCTTCTTTTATATTTTTTTGTCGTAAATTAGCATAAAACAAAGGATATTTAATGAACAAATATGACCAAGAGTATGTGGAAGAAACAGAGAGAATAAAACAACAGTTTGGTATTGAAGAAACCGAGCAGTTTAATCTTCACAAATTATATTCTAATTATTGGTTAAAAAAACTCCCTAACAAAAACGTTGATATGATTTCATTAGCATCGTATCGTAGGGCTATTGCTAATTTTGTAAAGATTTCTACTTTATCAGCTGGCATTAATAAACCTATTGAAGTAAGATTTAATGTTCAGGATGCTTCTTATACAGATACAGATAAGTTTGTAGTTATATCTGCTGTTATTAAAAATCATGAGTTTGATGCTATAGTTGGTTTAGCATTACACGAGTCAAATCATATCATTGACACAGACTCATCATATACGCGTAGATTAATATTCACTCCTGAAGAATTAAATAGATTAAATGAAACTGTACTTCCATTAACGACACTTTTATCAAATCAAATAATACGACTTAAATTAGAGGAAGCCGAAGTTAGACAATGTATTAATAGTATACGTCAATGGATTGAAGATCGGCGCATTGACAAACGAGGTTGGGAGCGTTCTCCTGGATACAAACCATATTATGATGCCACATATAAAAAATATTTTGGCAGCAAAATTATTACATTAGGATTAAAATCAAGTTATTTTCGTGAACTAAATTTTGAGTCATATTGGTTTAGAATTTGTAATATATTAAATCCTGCATCTGAGTTAGATGCTTTGCCTGGATTAGAGAAAATACATGACATATTAGACATTGAGAATATTGGGCGATTGAAATCAAACGCAGATTCTGTTCGTATGGCGATGCAGGTATTGAATTTTATTTATTCACATTTTCCTGAGTCAAAGAAAAAGCAAAGGGGGGGAAAAAAGAAACCAGAAGATCCTGAAGAACAGCAGCATGATGACAGCAATATTATTCAGCAAAAACTTGATGATGATATGGTTAATATAGTTCCACCTGGAAAGGATAAGGTTAAGCCTGATTTAACTAATAAGCAAAAAGCAGAGTTGGAACAATCATTAGCCGAACAAAAAGATTTTATTGCCGGTAATACAGAAAAGGATTCTGTTGATGCAACTCAAAATGGTTTATTAGCGGCTATTGAAGAATCAAACACAACAATAGAGAAAGTTCAAGGCAACAGTGAAACTGGATTAGATGTAATGGTAGTTAAAAAATTAAATAGAACCATTTTAGAATCGTTACCTATTTCCAGTAAAAATTATCCATCTTCATCTTTATCTGAGGATGTTGGTTCTCAAAGAGGTGTAATCAAAGGTATTGCGTTGGGGAAAGTATTAGCCAACAAATTACAGATAAGAAATGAGACGCGTGTATACAAGTCGAAGCGTAGGACATCAGGTAAGATAGACAAGCGTTTATTATACAGTGTAGGTTTTGGTGACACGTCTATTTTTGAGCAAGTTAAGGTTGATAAATTTGGAGATGCAATAGTTCATATGAGCGTTGATGCTTCTGGTTCAATGAGTGGTAGAGAGTGGCAGAATGCTATGACGACAATTACAGCTATAGCATATGCTGCTTCAGTCGTAAAAAATTTAGATGTAGTTATTAGTTTTAGGTCAACAATTGACATTGCTGGGCAAGATTCTGATACTCCATTAATGGTTATTGCTTATGACAGCCGAAAAGATAAGTTTAACAAGATAAAAGATTTATTTCCGTTTATAACGTCGGCTGGTATAACTCCTGAAGGACTTTGTTATGAAGCAGTAATGGATGAAATTATTTCTTCTGTTGCTGGGAAGATTGGTTATTTTATTAATTTTTCTGATGGTATGCCTAATATGTCAAATCATAATAATCCTTTGCCCCCAGCTGAAATTGCTCAGGCGGCAGTAAATAAGATGAGAAGTGTAGGAATAAAGATATTAGCATTTTATATTGGAAACAATGAACATAATTTAAATACTTTTAAATATATGTATGGTAAAGAAGCAAGAAACATAAATGTTACTGAAATTGTTCCACTTGCTAAAGAATTAAACAAATTATTTTCGACTCAAAAAATATAAAAAGAGTTGACTTTTAAGTTTTATTTTAGTAAATTAGTATTAACAAAGAAGAGGAAATTATAAATGTTATTGGTGACAGAAAAACAGGAAAAGCTATTAACGACTGCTGAGTTGAGTAAATTAAATACAAAGCGGTTATTACAGTATTATAAAAAAATAAGAAAGACAACATCAGGGTTGTCGGCTTGTGGTTGCGGTTGTGGTTGCGCTATTTCTGAAATCTATGATGAAGACACTAGTGAATTTCAAACGTATTTACGATATAATAATTATCGTATAAAAATAAAAAAGATTTTAGATAAACGAGAACACGTAGAGAGAAAACATTAATAGTTAGGAGATATTATGTCTAAACATCCAAAATATAGGGGAGTATATGAGAATTCAGATAATCCTTTTAATCCATACCGTAAAGCTAAATGGGTTGTTTGTATAACAGCGTATGGAAAGACTCGAAATTTACTTTACACCGATGACGACGTAAAAGCTGCTCGCAATTATGATAAGTGGGCAAAATATTATAAAGGTGATGAGGCTGAATTAAATTTTCCTGAGGAGGTATAAAATGTTAGAAATATTTATAATATTTTTACAATCATTAGCAATTGCATTTATATCATTAATATTTCCATTCCCGATAATGATGTTGGGAGAAGCCACGGCGGGCGAATGGAATAAAACAGGATTTATAATATTATTGTGGTGGTTTTGTTTAGCGTTTTTAATACTTTTTATTTCTAAGTTAATAATAATATAGGAGAAAAATAAATGGAAAATTCATATTTAGTTCAAAGGTTAAAAGCGCCATTTCCTAAAGATAAACCAATGGCAAAATGTGCAGGTGCATTTACGTTTGGTGGAGGGTTGGTAAATGGAGGAATGAGCAAACAGGCAATGGAACTTATTAGTACCATTTTTCGTTTTGATTATATGGGTTCAGCCGAATTTGAGTGGGGAGCAGTTCCCGAAGTATTAACCATAATTTTTAAAAATGCAAAGCAGTATAAAACATTTGAAATAGAAACCAAGCATGGTAATGTTTATTTATTTTGTCGTGAAGAATGGAAAGACGAAGTAGAGAAAAGAATAAAAGCATGGGCTATTAATTCTCGAAACAATGAATTTTATACTAAAGAATCAGTAATGTTAAAAGATGGATTGATTAAAAAATATAGTTGGGATGATTCAGATATTCCCGAACATTCTTTAATCAAGGGTTGGTTGGAATTAAATAATGGATATTTCTTTTCAGTTGACAAAACAATGTTTGATAAGTTTGTATCACTTTTCAAATAAATTATTTTACTTGACTTTTATGCCTGAATTTGTTATATTCTGTGTACATAAAATAATCATGAAAGGGTAAGAAGAATTTCTTTATGATATTTATGATGATGTTGAAAAATTAGTGCGTGTTAGTGCGTGTTAATGAGGTTTATTAAACAATAACAGGAGGTACTATCAATGATTAAAATAAACAGAATTAACAATGGTTACATAATGATTTCTTCCGCCTATTTTACTAAAGGATGTGGAGCTGGAGCGATTGAAGATGGTTATACCGAAATGTATTTTGAAAATCTTGATGATTTATTTGGCGCTATTAAAAACCATTATTCTCATTATTATAAACTAGAGCAAGCAGAAAAAGATGCACTTGCTGAAAAAATGAAATAAAAGCGCCCCCTTGAAGAGGCGCTTCATTAAAAATTCTTATTTCTTTTTTGTAATATAATAGTAAACAACTAAAACAACGGCTACGATAATAAAAGCAAAACCAATGGCTACGGCTTCAGCTAAGGCGAAAGCGTGGGCAAGAAGTATTACTAAACCAAGTCCACCAAAGATTAACGCCCATTTTATATTTTGGAGGGGTTTATTTGCGTAAGAGTTTTCCCAAAGGTGTTTAATGCTTTCTTTAACATTACCATTTGTTAATGCACGTGTACGAATCTTATTATCAGACACAATTTTAACAATCCAACCAACGAGAACGAAGAATGCAACGGGTACTAAAAATTCCATATTATTATCTCCTTAAAAAAGTTTGTTAAGTAGTAAAAGTGCGTAAGGTTTGCTAACATTGAAAACTCGTTTTGATATGTCACATATAACATCAATGACCATATAACCAAAAGGAACTGCTATTGCCAGAATTATCAAGCCGACGATAATAGTATTAATCATTTTATGTTCTCCTTTCTTTTGTTATATTAATATACGTGAATATTTATAAAAAGTTACAAAATATAAATTGATTTTGATCAGATAATTTGGAATTGTGGATATGCGATTTATCATAGCCGATGTAATATACAAAAAATAGGGAACTTGTAGTTCATTTCAGTCGTATAATAAGTATACATTTTTCTTGACTTTTACTTTTATATTTTGTATATTGCCTGTAATAGATTAAAGGAGTAAAGGTTGTGAAAAAAAATACTAATCAATGGACAAAAGAAAGTATTAAAGAAATACTTAAAACCAACAATGTGGCTGTTCTTCGTGGGTTGCTTTGTATTTATCATTTACAGACTGATGATGAAAAAATGGTAGAAGATGTTAGATATCGGAATAATATTGGTTTTAGTGGTTGTGATGCTTATATTATGAGCAGGTTTGCTACGTTTTTTATGAAAAATGGATATCTCACCATTAAACAACTTGAATTGACAAAGAAAAAAATTATGAAATATGCTGGACAGCTTGCTAAAATTGCTAATGGAGAAATTTTTGATTCATACAGGCCCAAAATTATAATTACTAAAAGTTTTCTTCAGAGATTAAAAAGTCTTGTAATAAATTAAAGAGGTTTACTAAATATGCAAAATACGGTGGTTTAAAATGTATCAATTTGACAAAATAAAAATGGATATTCTTAATGGTTATAAGTTAGTCAAGCCCCTTGAATATGGATATAGGCTAAAACTCGACAGCAAAAAAACATTAATGGAATATCATAAAAAATTTCATTCAAAACTTATTAAACAGGGAATGGATTCTCATCTTCAAAGAATAAAAAATAATGAAAACAGAGAATATCCCATAGAAGGGCATTGGTTTAATAATCCGTCAATTGTTATAGAACAAATTTGTTTAATGGAAGCAATTTCTGGAAATGAAATTTCTCTGTTAAAAGCATTAGTTATGTATGAAGCAAGCTTATTAAAACCAAAACTGGAAGCTTTACAACGGGGTGATATTTTGTATCTTAATCAAGAAGGTTCATTTTTTTGTTTTGGTGATGGACTTATTATTGAAAATACAATTAAATCACCAAAATTAATTTTTCCAAAAAATAATGCTATAGAAATTATTAAGTGGCCAAATGGTGTTCATTACTATGCAAAGGTTGATGGAAAAGATGTTGTGGTAAATGGAATAGGAAAATGGAAAACTTCATCAGCTGCAAAAAGAAATGCGGAAAAGTTTTTAATGGAGTTGGAGACAAAAAAATGATGCAAAATAAAGTAGTTCAAAAAGATATAACGTTTGACTTTTCTTTTATTTTCCCCTTATTTGGAGCAAGGAAAGCTCTAAAATTATTATATAAAAAATATAAAGTTGAAAATATTAAAAAATCATGGACATGGCGTAATCCATTTTATATTGCTGTTGTTGCTCGTGTTAATATTGTTCATGATGTTGATGTAGAATCGATGAGAAATAAACAACATGAACTTATGCTTAAAAAACCTACTGATGAAAAAGAAGAGAAAGAATAATAAAATGAATAAATATAGTTGTATAGGATGTAAATATAACAAACACTTAGAAACCACTCAGATGCCAGCTGACAGTATATTAATGAATAAAATTTATATATGCAATAACGAGAAATCCAGCTCTTATCGAGAACGGATGGGTGTGCTAACAAATTTAATGACTATGGAAGTTCTTGATTCAAGAAACGGCAGGAGTTGTGATAAAAAAGAAGAGGAGAAATAATATGTATGCTTTTATAATACTTGACGAAATTATTGAAGATTTGGAGGATGGGCATCCTGGTAAAAGGATGCATGCCATTAACAGAATAGTTGGTATGCGAAATAAAAAATTCAAGACGAATTGCTTTTCTGATCGCTATAGTAAAAGTACATTAGCATATCTTGAGTATGATAGAATTGTTCGTCGGCTTTATGCTGGTGATATAAAAGAAGCCATTATAATGATACGTGAATTACAAGATGATATTGGCAATCCATGTTATAATTATGAATATAATGGTGTTAATTCAGACCCTGCGTGGTGGAGATTTGCTGATTGGAGGATTAAATCATTACATGAATAATAATTCTAAAAAAAATCGTATTCTTCAAAACGTTGAAAAGTTAATAGAATTAATGGAAAAAACAATGGAAATAGATGAATTTACTAACAGCAATTTACTTTTTCCTGAAAATTATTTAGATGTTTTAGAAATTAAAGATAGAATTATAAATAAAGATAAATTACCAAAAGAAGATATAATTAAATTAAATTAAATTATTATTTTCGAGAAACATCAATGATAAAAGATTCAATAGAAAAGACTGGTAAAAGAATAAAATACGAGGAATTTGTTGAATGGAAAATACGAGGAATTCTTGAAAACACAGACGAAAAAAATAATTTACAAAAAGCGACTCATTTTGTAAAAGAAAATATTGTAAAAAAAGATGGAAATTTATTTAATATAGAAGAAGCTACAGAGTACGTTAAAAGTATAAAGTCTAAATATAAAATAAAAAATAATGATATTATCTAATAAAATTAAAAGTATTATATTATACAAAGTAGATAGACTTGTACGAGAAACTATAATCTCTATTTATTTAAATTGTGGTTTTTCGGATCAAAGTTTAAATGAAATGGGTGATAAAGTTAATCCGTTATTATATATTTCTAGTAAAATAAATAACGATGAAGAAATTAAATGTGAGGATTTAAAACTCATTGAATTAGAATACAAGATTTATCAGCCTTATTTTATAACCAACACCAAACATGAGTTTGAGTTTTAAGGAGAAAATGCAATTATCAATTCATTATGATTGTGATGGAGTATTGCGAGATTTTCATAATAAAGCATTCGAGGTATTTTTCGAAAAATATCCTGAATATAAAAAATATATTTTGCCTGTATCTAAGTTTAGAGGATGGAGATTTGAGGAACAACTTAAACTTGGCCCTGATTCAAAAAAAATAGATGCGTTAATGTGGGAAGAATTATTTAATAATGAAAAAATGTGTTTTGAAGCATTTGGTAAAGCCAACCCTCTCATTTATCCTGATGAATGGAACAAACACATTAGAAAAATTTTATGTGATTTTCCAGATGCTAACATTGTGATTTCAACTCATCAATATACTGATGTTGCTCGTGAAGCGACAACATATTGGTTACAAAAAAATGGATTTACAGACGAAGATAATATAAGTATTTTATATACAGGAAAAAAGACATTATTTGGAGCTCATTATTTATTAGATGATAAACCAGCAATGATAGAACAATTTCATAAACCATATAAATCTATTGGAGTTTTATTTTTAAATCCTCGAACAAATGGTTGGTATACGAGAAAAATAATAGAAAAAAAGTTTCTGTATGCTAAAAATCTTAATGATTATTATAAAATTATAAATAAAACCGCGATGAATTTATTATAAATTAATATTTATAAAGAGGGTTACATTATGAAAAAAATTAATTTAATAAATGAAAAAACAAATGAATTGTATGCAACCATTGAGATAGAAGATATTCTTTATAATAAATGTAAGATGGTTGCTAAAAAAGAAAAAAAGACAATTGAACAAATTATTCTTGAAGCACTTAGACAAGAAATCGAAACGGAATATGTCCACATAGTCGGGGAAGTTTCCTAAACTTTTATCCGTAATTGGAGCTGAAAATGTCGGGTTCGAGTCCCACTGTGGATTCTATATTTCTAAATGTAAAAACTTGAACGAACAGGGAACTTTTATATTTAATTATTGTTTAAATAGTAGGAATAAATTATGGCAAAATCTATACTTAGAACAGCACTACGTATTCAAAATACGAGAGATGCATTATTATTTGGAAAAACTCTATCACAGGAAGAGCGCTCTGAGTTACGTGCATTATTAGAATTATTGCGTTATTTTAAAGAATATATTGATAATGAACATATTAAACTTAAAATAGCATTTAAAATTCAATTTATTCACGAAGCAATTGAGTTTGGAGAAAAAGATATAAAAATGCCATATGATAAAATTGCTGAGGAGAAATTCATAATAGAAAAAATATTTATATAAAGAAAACTTATGCTAACAATAGAACAAATACAAAGTGGTTCAACATTTATAAAAAGTCAAGATGATAAAAAATCAACTGTTAATATTTCTGACGAAATATACAATTTTTTTGATGGTGGATTCCAATTAGATATGACTATTAATTATTATCATGGTAGAGATAATATTACTGGACAGGTACAAGACCTTTTACAAGAATCACTGAGAAGTTTGGAAATGGATGACTGGGAATATAACTATCAACCAAATACAATTTCTCCGAATAGAAAACTTATTAAATTAGATATTGGTGGAACGCCCGCACTTGTTAATATTACTACTGATTATAAAACAGATATAATAACCTTTATACATCCAATTTCCAAAGAAGAATATACAGTAGATGAAAAACAAAAAACTATAAGTAAAAAAGTTATAAAACCAGTAGATGAAATATCTCGCGGAAGAATATAGTTATAAACCAATCAATTATTTAAAAATAAAACAAAGGAGTTACTTATGAGTGATGTATTAGAAGTTAAAAAGAAACGATATGAAGTTTCTGATGAAGTAAAAGCAGTTGCTGATGAAGTCATGGTTACTAAAAACATGGATTTGAAACCAGCAACAATTAAATATGTTTTAGTTTTTCCAGGAATTAATAAGAAAACAGCTGCTCGTTGTATGTTGTCCAATCCGATGTTAAAATTATTTGGAGAATGTGATTATATAATTCAGGTCTCCGGTGATTTATGGAATAAATTAGATGATGATCGCAAGAAAATTTTAATGTATCATGAATTATTACATGTGTTTCCTGTACAGAATGCTAAGAGTGGAAATTGGGATTTTCATATACGATCTCATGATGTTGAAGATTTTTTTGTTATATTAAAAAATCATGGCGTGGATTGGATATCTGATTTGAGAACATTATTTTCAAGTGTTTATGATATTGATGATCTTGATACATTATCTTTATAAAAGGAGACTAATATGGCTTTATCTGAAAACATAAGAAATCCAAATGAAAAATATCGTCATCGGACAAACCACGTTAATGATATTTTTTATCCTGAAGAATATAAATCAGGAAGCAACGAAATAAGTTGTAATCCACGAAACAATATTGAGTTCAAACTTGTTAATGAAATTGCTAATTTAGTTGTTCAAGCACTTGATATTAACTGGAATGATAGAGAACAGTTTAAAAAATTATTAAGAACTACAATTGAAGGTGATGCGAAAAAACTTGTTCTTCAATTTATGGATTATCATCTTCAAGAGTGGGTCAATGGATTTAATATGGAGTTTAATATTAATGCTAAAGTTAATTTTGATTATACACCTCACGCAAAACTTAATGATTTAAAGAAAAAATTACACGAAAAAATTCTTAAATCTTCTGTGGCGCTAGACGAAAAATGATAAATATACTTTTTTTATTTGTCTGTATATTTTTTATGATTTCTATTTTCTTTTTTGGTGTTATGATATATTTTTTTATTCAGTACATTAAAGTAATAAGCATAAAAAAAGAAATTTTATCTATTGACAATAAGTTATGTATAATTAAAAAAGATATTATTAAATTATTAGATACATTTCAGAGTATCAAAAATAATTAACTATTTATATTTATAAGTAGAAAATTATTTTTGGAGATAAGAGATGAAAGTTACTGTAAATAAAATTGTTTGGGTTGTTTCATTTATTATATTTTTAGTCGTTGCCTATAATATGAATACATTTGAACGACTTTGGGATATTTTTTCTGACCAACAGTCTTCAACAACCATAGTTAATGAATATAATCCATTTGTTGAGAATGTGAGAAGCGATTCATTAAAAAATTTATCGATTGAAGAAGGCATAGAGGATATACTTGGTGAAGTTGAAGGAATTCGATCTTCTGTTTCAATGAGTGATGACAGTGGGGTGACAAGAGAAGTCGAAAAAATACTATCTATTGAAAATGATTTATATTTAAAGGTGGAACGGCTTAAATGGGAAATAGAAAAAATTAGTGAAACTATTGACAATATAGAAATTAAAATTGCTAGAACATCAGCTGAGAACAATACGACAGCGGATAATTTTATAGCAATAATGGGTGCTCTTACTCCATTATTACTTCCAATTATTGCTAGTAAGTTTAAAGGTAATACCAAAAAAATTAATTTGAGGAAAAAGACATGAAAATTTTTTTATTTATTTTGTCGATTATTTTCATAACATTTGTGTTTGCTGGAGGGTTAGAGTATCCTAAAATTAAAAAAGTAGAACACAAAATTGTAAATATAGAAAAAACAACTGAGTTTGTTAAACTTTTATATGATGTTGAAATTGAAGGAGCATACAAAGATTATGAAATGATCATTGAAATAATTTTGTATAATAAAGAAGAAAAAGAGATAAAAATGTTTACAGAATTAATAAAAATAAAAGAATTTGAAATTCAGATTTTCATGGGAGAAAAAATGATTCCTATGGAATTATCATATGATGTTGATAAGGTTGGTGCTAATCTTAAATTATTAAGAAAAAAATATTAGGAGAGGATATGTGATTAATTGGATTAGCAATCATAGAACTTGGTTTTTATTTTTAATATTAGGGTCAATAGGATTTATTTATTTGGGATATATAAGTGTTTGGGAACCAGCATTAATGTTGGAAAGTGCTAGAGTTGTTGCTGGAGAAACTGTTACTACGTCAAAGGCTATTATTAATTTTATTTCTCAAAAAAATATATTAGATTTAATCAAAGTATTGACTCCATTTTTACTTCCGATAATAACTTGGAAGATTAAAGCAACGATGGATACAAATATTAGGCAGACGACAAATAAAATTGTACGAGATAAATTAAAAATAGCTGATAGACGCAGAACTGCTGTAAAGGTTTCTAAAAATAAAAGAAATAAAACTTGACAAATATAATTTTATTTGGTATATTGCCTGAAATGGAGGATAAGTGAAAAAGGAGGAATATAAAGAAATTTTAAATGATGCACTTGACTGTTTGGATGATGCTTTCCCACCAGAACTAAAACCGAAGAAAAAGAAGAAAAAATGGTGGAAAACTACTTTAAAAGTTTTAATGTGGGTCAGTATAATTATTATTATTTTAATGATTAGTTTTTTATTTTATATTGGTTATACGTTTGATGTAATGTGGTATTAGGAGAATAAATGATTAAATTTTATGGTAAAGAGTTTAAATATTTAAATGAGATTCCGGAAGTTTCTGAAGAGGAAATACATATTTTTTCGAGTCGAGAAACAAAAAAAAATATGATTATGAGAATGGAAGATGATTTAACAATACCATTGAAAATTAATAAAGCAGAGGTGGCTAAAATTTTTACTCAATTTAGTTTATTAAAATCAATGAACGACTGGAAAATTATAGCTGGGCAAGGCGAAATGTCGCTCGTATATAAATAATGATGTTAGCGTGCCCGAGTGGATTAAGGGTCTGGTCTGCAAAACCAGTATAGGTATATCCTATCGTGGGTTCGAATCCCACCGCTAACTCTATTTTAAAAATAAAAATTCTATAATAACACTAAATGAATTAAAGGAAAGGATTAATAGTTTTTCAAAATAATGGAAGATTGACAGAGTTTGGTAATTGTGCCGGTTTGCTAAACCGAGGCTCTCCTTTGGAGACATAGGTTCAAATCCTATATCTTCCGCCAGTTGAATAAAGAAAGGTTATATGAATGACGATAAAATTAAAAAATATTGGTTGGATAGCAACTATTTTTTCTTTAATCGGTGTTTTTCTAAATGCTTATCAAATTATTTGGTGTTGGTTAATTTGGATAATTGCAAATAGTATTTGGATATTTTGGGCAGTGAAAAAAAAGGAATGGGCGCAGGTTTTATTATGGACTATATTTATTTTTGCTAATCTATATGGTTGGTATATGTGGACAATTTTATAAATAACAATAAGTATTGGAGGTTATAATGTCGTATCTTGATTTTAATGATATTTATAAACAAATTGATGGTATTGTTAATTGGATGGAAGATTATATTGAGAATTCTGGTGGAGGTGGATATGTAATTGGTTTGAGTGGTGGAGTCGACTCGAGCGTTGTCGCTGCTCTTGCTGTAAGGGCTCTTGGAAAAGATAATGTTCATGGTCTCATAATGCCAATTGAATCTGATGAAGCCGACAAAGAGGATGCAATACTAGTTGCTAATACATTAGGTATTAAATATGATGTGGTTGATTTAACAGATGCATTTCATGGAATGATGAATGCTTATCCTTATAGTATGGTAAAAGACGAATTAGTATTTTTAGCAAACATCAAAGCAAGATTGCGAATGGCTATGTTATATGGATATGCTGGAGAATGGAATTATTTAGTTGCTGGAACTGGTAATCGTAGTGAAGATTTAATCGGATATTTTACAAAGTATGGTGATGGTGCAGCTGATATTTTACCTATTGGTGAATTTTATAAATGGGAAATACGAGGAATGGCAAAGGTTTTGGGGTTGTCTGATAAAATTGCTGATAGAGTTTCAACAGCAGGATTATGGAAAGGACAAACAGACGAAGAAGAGTTAGGAATAACATATAAAGTATTGGATAATATTTTAATGTTTTATGATGGTAAAATTGATAGTCTCTCCGACGAAGCAAAGGATAAAGTAGATTATGTAAAAGGACTCATAGTAAAGAATAAACATAAAAGAAAATATCCTCCAATGTATAAAAGATAGATTTTTTATATTTATTAGATAGAAACAATATAAAT
>Ga0307376_10002685_pt1 | contig 17152 bp, 24 predicted proteins | sample TR2MG_FD_202536 | JGI IMG/M metagenome (GOLD analysis project Ga0307376, IMG submission 202536) | Soil microbial communities from Risofladan, Vaasa, Finland - TR-2 | ecosystem: Environmental > Terrestrial > Soil > Coastal area > Acid sulfate soil | place: Finland: Risofladan, Vaasa | collected...
ATGTACTGGTCTTAGAAGCCAGGTTTTGGAGGTTCGAATCCTCTCACCCGTACCAACGGGGGCTTAGTTTAACGGAAAAACAATTGGTTTGCAACCAATGGATACCAGTTCGATTCTGGTAGCTTCCACCAGGTGTTTGTAGCTTAATAGTAGAGCACACGGTTGTGGCCCGTGTAGGTGCGAGTGCAAGACTCGTCAATCACCCCAGGGAACTTGGTGTAATAGTAGCATCTTTGTCTCCAAAACAAAGGGTGTTGGTGCGAATCCAGCAGGTCCTGCCATGCTCGTGTAGCTCACCAGTAGAGCGGTAGGTTGAAGCCCTACGCGAAAAGGGTGCGACTCCCTTCCGAGCAACCATGTCGTGTGGTGTAACGGTAGCATAGAGGATTGTTAATCCTTCAGATACAGGTTCGAATCCTGTCGTGACAGCCAGCTTATGCAATGTAAGCAATCATTCTCCTTCCACGGGTAGTCCATACTACCCGTTCCATATGGGAGAAAGACGAATAGAAATCATTATTGATTTAATGGGTGATGTTGGGTCAGACCCAGCTTCGATTCTTAAAGTCAAAAAGGTTAAAGAGATTAATAAAGATGAATTGCTAGCGGCGTTTATCAATTTGGTACTTACTGAAAATCCGCATGTTACTAAAGCTTACCTTGAAGAGAATTCCCAAGAATGTTTATTACTTTTAATCGGACGAGTTATGAGTTTAACCTATCGCCGAGCTGATGAAGATTTGGTGCGGCAGGTACTCGAACTCTATCGTTCAACAATATGTGATTAAATTCACATGGATGTGACTAGGTTACGGCCTAGCGTAATAGAAGCGAGGATGGAGCGACTGTTACACCCCAGCTCTTATAGCTCAATGGCAGAGCAACGGTTTTGTAAACCGTGGACGTGGGTTCGATTCCTACTTGGAGCTCCATAAAAGAGGAGGCTTAAAATGCCACAACCAAAAGACAGATGGCGTAAAAAGCCTTTAAATAAATTAGAAGAAGAAAGAAAAGAAACCGAGAAAATTGGACATATGTACCAAATGAATGTTGCAGCAAAAGGTAACATGTTAGAATTCTACGAGTCTTTTAAAAAGGCTCTTCGTTCACAATTAATGGATATAGAGCTGGAGATAGTGCGTCTCAAGGCGCAAAAAAATATAAATGAATCAAATCAGGAGGAACTTTAAATGGAGCCAATTTACACTTCGATAGCACAGGCATGGTCATTTATCGGTGGCGGAGTACTTGCAGTAGCCAACGGTATTGGTGGCGTTGCCAATACATTAGGTGATGGTGCAGTAACTGTTATAAAGACAGTATTTTCACTTGGTGCCTAAACCAAATTAGAGAGGGGAGCATTGCTCCCCTCTTCCATTAAGAAGGGGCAATATGTTATTAGAGAATATCACTGAAGATGAACTACAATTTATGGAAGATTTCTCTGACCCAGTAGTACTTGCAGAATGTTTGTTTAATGATTTTGATAACTTATCAACTTTTGATGAAAGAGATTTCGGACATGTACGGAATGGTCAGCTTTCTATGATAAGCTATGAGTATATCATGGAAGATGAAGTCAAAGGACTTTCCAAGAAGGACAATTTTAAAATACTGGAAGGTGCTGGCACAATATATAATTTTGGTGCTCGTAAATATGGTAAAAGTTTAATTACACTTATTATAGATATATTCGAATCTATAGTTCACCTAGATGGCTGGAATACAATTTTTAGCTCTTATGATGCAGTGCATATAAGAAGTGTTTTAGAAAGAGTTATACCAGTTTCAGAATCACATCCCTTTTTAAAAATTTTTGATGTTAAAGTAAAAAGAAGTCCTACATATTTATTACGCTATAAAAACGGATTTATAATTAATAGTGTTAATATGAATGTTGCTTCTAAAAATCCAGGTGCGCAGTTTTTTGGCCATCATACTAAAAAACTATGGATTGAAGAGGCCTCTAAAGAAACAGCCAAAGTTAAAGAAAAGCGGGTTGATGCGATTTCAGAACTTGGTTGTATTGAGCGAATTTCTGGAATGACTGATTTTACTAAATATTCTCCAGCTGGCGAAGTATTTTATCCATTAGCTAAGAAACCTTGGGTATGTAATCTTCCACAATATATTAATCCGATGTGGGATAATGCTGATAAGCAGAAAGCAGCTGAGAAGTATGGGGGAGAAGGTAGTGTTGGATTTAGAGTCTTTGTTAAAGGTGAAGTAGTAGAAGAAGGCATTTCTGTTTTTGATATGGAACGAGTTCGAAATAATTATATTGAAAATAAAACTATTAAAAGTTTTGAAGTTTCTAAAGAAACCTTTCCAATGTTTGAACATCGAGTTATTGTTGAACGACCTGCAAATACCGAGAGAATGTTTATTTTTGCAGATATTGGAGAATCTGCTCCTACAGAAATAGGAATAGTATCTGAAGTAAATAAAAAATACAAATACTTATATAATATTACATTATATAATTTAGATGATAAACAACAGTATAAGTTTTTTAAATGGTTAATTCTACAATTGAAAGCAGAACTTACTGGCTTAGATTGTACTGATGGTACAGGCCGTTCTATTTTTCGTAGTTTGGCTGAAGATTTTCCAACGGAAAACTTAGTATGGGTATCCTTTAACGAAAAGATACCAGTAGATTTTGACAAAGATGATAAAGATAACGTCATTTTTAAAAATGGTAAACCCGTGTATAAAGAAGAATATGTTTCCTCTTGGTCAGTGAAACATTTAAAAGATTTATTATATGCTGATAAGATGGAAATTCCAATGGATTTCAAGTTTGATAATCAGTTTAACTCCGTGGTTGTAATGCAGTCCTCTACAAGGATAGTGTACAAATGTATTTCAGAGGCTGACCATTTGTTTCAGGCTTTTCAGGTATTCGCTATTATGGAGTGGTATAATGTATTTAATAACATACGACCGATTATTACTAAGAAATTCTCTAAAACGGGTGTTTAATTTAGGAGAAAAAATATGGCAGATATAAAAGGAAACGTGGGCCCGCAACTTCGATGGCTACTTGATATGGCCTCATTTTTGAAGACAGAGGTCATCAAAATTCCATCGAATTATAGAAATCAGGTCATTGAGACAAAAGCTCTGCTGAAAAACGACGAATCTGGTATTGTTAGTACAATGTTAGATTTTTCAATTAGTTCAGCGACAGATGTCGATTATCGAATAGAAACTACAAATCCAAACCTAACTACCTTCTTAAACAATTGGGCTCAAGATATAAATTCATCTTTGAGAGGAAAGATTCCAGTAGGTATAGAAGCATTAGCAAAAGAATATTTTAGAGAAAGGTGGAAGGGGTCATCCAATTTACTGCTTAGGACTGTTTGGGAAACAGTTGGGGGATTTTATGTCCCAACCAAATTGTGGTTTGTAGACGGAGAAGACATTATCTGTGAGAGTAAAACAGAATCAATTACATTAGGTGATGAAAGATATTATATTAGACTAGCTAAAGATAAGAAGAAAGCTCTTCCCGCATCCAAAGAAGAAATTATTTTTGTACAAAAACCTTATGAATCTTGGGGTACTTGTAATCCTGTTCCATTTATTATAACTCGTGGTTTATTTAAGAATATGGCTTTTCTCAGACTACTTTTAAATAAGGGCGAGACTATGACAGCCAAAGCATTAGAATATTTAATGATGCTTAAAAAAGGAACTGAAAGACTTGCTGTAGAAGGCAGGCCTGAATTTACATATAGTAAAGAAGATTTAGAAGAAGTTAAAAAGAATTTTGGTGACATGGTCGCTGATAATAAAGGCGGCGGTATACCAACATACACAACAAACTTTGATACTGCAATAGAACACATTATTCCAGATTATGACAAGATTTTAAAGGCTTCATTATATCAGCCTATTGAAAAAAGATTGTTAGCTGGTTTAGGGTTAATTTCAATGGAATCTATTGGAGAAACAAGAAAAGAAGCTACATTAAATCCAAAACCATTTGTAGGTGAAATTTCAAGTGGTGTAGATGATTTTAAAGCATTGCTTACTGATGTTCTTGTAACAATGGTAGAAAAGAATAAAAATAAGCATAGAAAATATTTTGGAAGTGGCAAACTAGCAGAAGTACATAATTCTCCTATTAAAATATTTACTGGCGATGATATGAGAACGCTAATGAGAAGTATGTATGATAGAGGTGTTATTTCTAAAAGAACATTTGCTGAAACAGTTGGAGATTTTGATTATGACCTCGAACATCAGAGGAGACAGGAAGAAACAACTGCTGGTGATGACAGAAAAATGTATCCGCCAGTTATTCAGAATCTTGACGAATATTCAGATTGGGATTCACTACCTCCTGACATGAAAAAAGACCCAGAGGCTGTTGATAATTTACCAGATGATAAAAAAGGACCAGAAGCAAAGAATTTTAAAAGTGCTTCATTTGGATTATTAGAAGAAGCCAAATGTCCTCATTGTGGTGAAATATTTGATTTTGAATCTCAGAAAGAAAGTGGAGCAGGAAAGGTTATTTGTCCTGGTTGTGATAAAACTGTAAGTAAAAAGGCATTGATAGAAGCTAAGGTTTGGGAGATGGCTCCTTATAAAAAATTAACAGAGCTACCTGATAATATCAAGAATGTAATGTCAAAATCTTTACAGAAAACTTGGATGGACGCTTTTAACTCCGCCTTTCCTAAAGGCGAAGATTATGCAAGAAAAGTTGCTTGGTCAGTAATAAAGAAAATCGCTACAAAAGGTAAGGATGGCAAATGGCATCGTAAAAAAACAACTTCATCACTACAGTTAGAACAGGCGCATGTTGAAGCAATACAGGAAGTTGAATTAGGCATTGAAGCTAAAAATAGAAAAGTAGACTTGGATGACCTCTTAAAGATGAAAAAGATTGAGTTAATTGAGAATAAGGAAAAATTGCTTAAGAAGTTGATGAAGGAGGATGACTAATGAAAATACTAGATAATGGAAAAACAGTAGACGTTCTCGATTTAGGTATGGTTAAAGTAGGTGAGACCAAGGAATATAAATATACTTTAGAAAATGAAACAAAATATGACAATATAGAAATAGAGATAGTATTAAGAGAGTCAGATGGAAAAATAATAAATGAGGTAAATATTCAAGAATATCCCAAAGAGCTTAAAGCGTATGAAAGGGGAGAGTTAAAATTTTCTTGGAGTCCTAGCGTAGAGATTAAAACAGGGTTAAAGACGCAGCTGAAAATAAAAGCATTAGAAATCTGGAGGTAGGCTGAATGGGTTGTACCGATTATATCAACCACAAAGACTTGCCTCAAAGTGAGTTACACGTTCCAAAAACGCATACTCACACAACTGCGGCAATAACTGACTTGGCGATAACCGCTCCCGTTACTAACGATGTTCTGGTTTATAATCAGAGCACTGGTGATTGGGAAAATGTCTCTATTGCTACGCTTGTTGAAACGTATTTGATTCAAACTGAATATGCTAGTCATATCAGTGGAGATGATTATAGTACTACAAACGCATATACTTCAGGAACGTTGATTGTGTGGTTAAATGGTTTGAAAGTTCAAACAAATGACCTTACATTTTTAACAGATACTACGTTCCAATTTAATGATAGTATAAAGCCCACAAAAGATATAGTGGAAGTTTCATACATAAAGAAATAAGTTTTAGGAGGAATTAATTATGGCAAACAATACAGCTATTAGAGGAGACCAAATACGTGACGAAGTTGCGGATAATGGTTTAACAAAAGACGCTAATGGTAATTTTCAGGTTTTGGCTGGTATAGGGTCTGGAGCTTCCAACGAAGCTGATGTTATCGAGGTCAGTCCAAATGGTATATCGGTTGCGATAGATGACGTATCTCTGGGTGAGAACGGCTCTAACCAACTTTACATTAGACCAGATGGAGTTGGCTCAACAGAACTAGATACCACAGACAATTATGATTTTACAGGTAGTGGTGCAGGAACCATTACGGTAAATGACCCAGTGAGTGATAACGATGTAGCTAACAAAGCATACGTTGACGCAGTAGCATCAGGTTTGATTATTCACCAACCTGTACGTTTAGCGACTGTGAATCCATTAGATGCAACATATGACAATGGAACAGGTGGCGTAGGAGCTACTTTAACAAATGCAGGTGCACAGGCAGCATTATCTATTGACGGTATAGCAGTTGCAGCAAATGACAGAATCATGGTTAAAAACCAGGAAGATGCTTCAGGTGGAGACGCTGCCGAAAATGGTGTCTATGTTGTAACAGACATTGGTAGTGGTGCTACAAACTGGGTATTAACCAGAGCTGCAGATTATGACAATTCACCTGGTGAAGAAATTCATGATGGTGACTTCTTCTTTATTGGAGAAGGCTCTACTCAGGAACATGATGGATGGGTACAGACAACACCTTGGCCTTCAGGCTCGGCAGTGGGAACTACAGACATCACGTTTGTACAGTTCTCAAGTGCTGGAACATTAACAGAAGGTGCAGGTATCGATATTACAGCTAATGTTGTTTCTGTTCAGTTATATGCAACAGAAGTAACAGCAGCTGGTGACAGCAATGTTAATAACAACCCTCTTTACTTAGACGCTACCAACGGTCTTAACGTAATGGTTGATAATAGTACAATAGATTTAGACGCAGGTAATGATTATAGACTCTATATACCAAATGGCGGAGTAACTGAAACTCAGTTAAATGCTTCCGTTGCAGGAAATGGTATATCAGGTGGAGGCGGTACAGCATTAGCTCTTGACCTTAGTGAGCTTACAGGTGCTGTTATAGACGTTTCTGCTGATTCAGTGCCGTTTTTAGATGCGACAGATGGAACTTCTAAAATAGAAAGTGTAGCTGACTTAATGACAGCAGTAGCAGGAGCAGGCTTAACAGCTACTTCTGGTGTCTTAGATGTTGGTGCAGGTGTTGGTCTTGCAGTAGATGCAACTGAACTTACAGTTGTTACTGGATTTACTTCAGGTGCAGCTAACCTTGCAGACGTCCTTACAGCATCGGTTGACGGTGTTAGTGTTGGCGTTGATACAACAACTATTGATGACAATGGCTCAGGCCAGTTAGAAGTTATAGATGAAGGTATTACAGAACCTAAATTAGCAGTTTCCAATGCACCGTCCGACGGACAGGTGCTTGGTTGGACAGCTTCTGGTTCTACGATGACATGGATAGACAATGATGCCGCTGATGCAGTAACAGAAGGCGACTTCATTAAGAATGACCAATCAGCTCTATGTAATAAAGTAACCACGGTATTTACATTAACTAATACACCAGTTGATGCTTCTCTTGGAGTTTACCTAAATGGTTTACTTCAGCAAGAAGGTGGTGGTAAGGATTATACGCAAACAGGAACTGCAGTAACGTTTGCGGTCGCACCACACACTAACGACATACTTGTGTTTATGTATGTTGAGAAAGATACCTAATAAATAAGGATTAAACCGAGGGGGAGTTAAATTCTCCCCCTCACCAACTGTAAGGAGAAACTCATGGATTTAAAAGGAAAAACAGTAGAAAAGATGCCACCAATTAAAAAAGCCGCAGCTAAGAAAACTCTTAAAACAATGACTAAGGTTAGAAAGAATGATGACCAGTATTTAAGAGAAGTTACTAAAAACAAGTTAGAGTATTATGAAGCTGAAAAGAAAAAAGGTTTGACAATGATAGCTCAACATGAAAATGCGATTGCTAATTTAAAAAATCAGGTTGCAAAACTAGATGGAGCTATTGCAGTATTACAAGAAATTAATTCTTTGCCAAATGAAAAAGAGGCGAAAAAAGAGGATAAATAATGCAATTAAATTTTAATATAAAATGTAAACTTTGTGATAATAATGTAGATAGTGCATTTTATATTATGCCGCTACAAGAAAAAGTTGGACTTAATGATGTTATAAATAGTTCTGACAAATACAAAATCACATGTAAGAAATGTGGTAAAAGTTATTTGTTCAGATTTAAAGTAAGCGAAATGGACGTTAAAGTACCAATTAGGGAGAATCAATAATGGTACAAGTCAGAGGCGACCAAATATTAGACCATTCAGTAACTACTGATGACATTAAGAGTGGTACTTTATATTGGGAAGATTTTGCTACAATAAATGACCCAGTAACAGGTTTTGTTTTAGCTATGAATGGTAGTGGAGAATCTGGTTCTTATATGGAATGGGTTCCTAGACTTGTAGTTTTTTCTTGGGTTTTGAATCAAAGAATTAGAACAGGAACTACTCAAGATGCAATTAGAATAGCACACAACAATTTAGAAATAGTAAGTGCCTCAATTTCTTTAGTAAGTGGAGGAATTGCAGGGCAAACTGTAATAGATGTTAATGTAGGCAATACAGGTTCTGCTCCAACAACAATTTTTACGACTCAAGGTAATCGACCACAGGTAGCAGGTGGAAGTGATTGGGCTATTGGAACATCAGGAACTCCTGATATTGTAACGATTACAGCAGGACAAATAATAACCTGTGATATAGACGAGATAGCAACAGGTAATCCAACAGACTTAACTGTACAATTATATTGTGAGGTAAAACCTTAATGGCAACATATATAGACAAAATAATAATTAAAGACCCTAATGACGAAAACAAGATGGTCGAGGTTACTCTTGATGGCAAGTTGAAAGTAGAAATGTCTCCTGCAACAGGAACAGACGGTGCAACTCAGATTACAGGACAATTAAGAGAAAATATTGCAGCCGTTTCTACCACAGGTAGGCTTTTAGTTTCTGATGAAGCACCCGCACCGCCCCCTGGAACTGACCCAGTTGATGTTGGTGGCGAGGTTTTTCCAGCAAAAAATGGCGGTTATATTGATATTACTTATACCATTACTACCGATAAAGAATTACATTTACAGCAATGGTCTGGTGGAGCAGAATGTATTAAATCTAAATTTGAATTGTATTATGACCCAGATGGAGATATGGGAGTTAATGCCGTATTGCTTAGGATTGCTTATATTGATTATGCTAATTTTCAATTTGATTTAAACAAGTCTTATATTGGAGATGGTACAGCAAGAATGGTAATGAGAGCCACTAATAATACTGCAAGTGGTGGGTTAGGACATGCTAACTTTTTAACAGCGTATGAAGATGAACAAGAATCAGGAGCTTAAGGAGAAATAATGGAAATAAGTAAAACATGGACAGAATTAAAAGCATTACAATCATCTAAAACGCTTCATTTACAATATGAAGAAATGGATGACACTCCTCCTCGTTATTTTATTTTTGCAGAAGACGGTCAGATTATATATACTTGTAAATTATTAAAAGGAACTGAAGACGCTACCGATTTTGAAACTAACTATAAAGCTAATTCTAATCAGCCTATACAAGAAAAAGATGCTGACGGTAAGGTATATGTTAGAGCCGAATCTAGACCTTTACAATGCACCACTTATTTTACAACTGCAGGTGATGATGATTCTAGTGGAGTAGTTCAGCCTATTGGTGCTGGAGACAGAATGTTTTGGGATGCTTCTGAACCGAGTGGCTCAACTCCTTGGACAACAGAAGATGCACCAGAGGGAATGAAACAGTTTTCGGTAGATATTAGTTTTATGGATTCTATTTGGTTAAAAGAAGGTACTATTTATTATATGGATTGTATGAAAGGCTCATATATAGATATGCAAGTTATTTGTCCAAATGGATTATATTATATGAATTTAGGTCAAGTATACCAAAATACTACAGGCAGTGATTTAATAGTTGACCATTATTTAAATAAACACCCAATGCAAGGAAGCGTACCTATGGGAGACGAGTTAAATACAGAATCTTGTTCACAAGAACTACCCTCTTATTTAAGATTTAGAATGACAATTACAGTACCTCTTGCTGATGATTCTTCTTATGGTTATATGGAAATGGAAGCTTATCGTGAGAGGACAGTAGTGATATGATGATAGAAAGAGGCGACCTTATATTCGTAAAGAATAAAGGTTTCTTGTTTGATAAAATCAGAAATATATTAAATTCTGATACTGACCACGTTGGTATAATGTTAACAGATAATACCTTAATAGATGCAACTTTAGCTGGAGTTAAGATAAGGCCATTAACAGTTTTTGATGGATTAGAATATTGTGTTTATAGATTAAAACCTGAATACGCTCACCATATTGATGAAATGTTAAATTACTGTACCAGTAAGTTAGGGTGTGGTTATGATTTTATTCAAATCATTTCGTTATATTTTTTGATTCTTTTAGGAATTAAGAAAACATTAAATCCAATTGATATAGGAAATGCTTTTGTTTGTAGCGAACTTATTGCTCAATCCGCAGAATGTGCAGGGTTCAGCTTCCAGGATGAAATGGCTACAGACCGTATAACTCCTTTAGAGCTGCAACAGTCAGAAAAAGTTTTTAAAGTATAGGAGAGCTAATGGCCGAGTATTTATGCACATGTGTAGTTACAACAGATGGTACTTGTATTACCACAACTGATGGTACATGTGTAGTAACTAGTTGTCGGCCTTCTGAAGGCGGCGGTGGTCGAGTTGAGTATAGTAAGAGAGAAATTCCAGTTGATTTCATGTGGAAAATTATAGGTTGGAAGATTGTTCCAGTTTCATATAGTTATGATGTTATAGCAAAAATATTACAGGAATTATTGGTTGATATGTTAGGTGACAGAGTCGCTGATATAAAACCTGCCACATATCCTGTAACAGGGGAAGCTGCTCTTCTTAAAGACCTTATTGTTAAGTTAGTTGCACAAAAAGGAATTGAGACAAAGTTAGAGCAAAGTGTTCTTGGTGAGAAAGCTTATTCTGCCTTAATTGAATTTGGAATTGATGGGTTAAAGGTTACACCCATTACTGATAACAAAGACGTTGAAGGAGAAAAGCTTTCAGAGATAGAAGCTAAGAAAAAGCTTGAAGGTACTAAACTTAGTCTTAGAGAATTGGCTACTAAGGTTGAAGGTATCAAGGCTAAATTATTAGCAGACGATACTCCCATAACAGGTGCAAAGATAAATGAAGCTATAAAGGAATATGTTTTCAGTGGAGACCCAGATATTAGGGCTTTACTCTACTTGTTGTTTGATGAGGACGAAATTGAGAACGCCAATATAATCCAGAAACTGAAAGATAGGAAATCGTTTTACGTCATACTAGACGAAGAAGATGAGAATGACACGGAGGAATAACATGGAAAAAAATACTAATAAAGTAGAAGTCTTTTTAGAGGATATGTCTTATAACACGAAGTATCATTTCTTAACTCAGGGTGCAAATAATGATGAGTTAAAGGAGATAGCAGAGAAAAGAGGAATGAGACTTCCAGCCAAGGACTTAGCTGTTTTTAAAGGTATATACGGTTTTGTTGATAGAATGAATCATAATGGTTGTACTCTTCCTAAAGAAGAAATTGAAGTTGCTTTGGATACCTTAATTGGTAAAGCAGTGGATTTTGACCATTTAAGGAAAAGAGTTGTCGGCCATTGGATTGATGCCAAGTTGGAAGGCGACCAAATAATTGCTTATGGAGTATTCTATAAAGGAAACTTCGAGAATGATTATGATATGATACAGGAGCTAATGGAAGGCGATTGTTTAGGTATCTCCTTTGAAGCTTGGGGAGAAAGAGAGTTCACGAGTGAATGTGGACATGAATATAACTTAAGAGATATAGAGTTTGCTGGTGGAGCTTTATTACCAAATTCAGAACCTGCTTTTGATGGTGCAGGAGTTCTTAATATGGCGAATAAAGAAATGGTTTTAGAGTTTGCCTCTAAGTTAAAAGAATCTGCTCCAAAAGAATTCTTACATTCAGCGAAAGACAGAGTAGATGCTAAATGGGATATTTATGATTTTGATGCATTGATGAAAGTTGTTTATGAAGCAGAGATGCCTGCTGGTGAAGAAGAGAGTTGGAGAGAGATTGAAAAAATCGATTTTAAAAACGGTAAAGTTATTATTAAATATGAACCCACGGGGACTATTGCAGAAATTGACTTAAACCCAACTATCGTAATAAAAAAGAAGGGTAAAAAGGCAGATGCAAAGAACACTGTAGGCGAAGCTGATAAAGCATCCACTGAGGATGTTAAAATCGAAAATGCAACATATGTGGATGCATACGTTGAAGATAACCAGAGATTTGTTGACTCATTTGACGGAACTAACTTTGCGTTAGAAGTTGAATTGGCCAAAAGAATTGAGGGAGTTGAAGTTGGAGAAGAACGTAAAGAAATTAAAGATAAGGATTTTGCTGGATTAAAACGCATAAAAAATGCAGACAAAACAAGGAAAATCCGAATATTTCCTATTCACGACCCAGCCCACATTGAGGAAGCTCTTGATAGGCTTGAAAACGATGTGGTGGTTGCTACCTTAGAGACGCTGGGGATAAGCACAGATAATTTGAAAAGGAAAATACTGCAAAGAGCGAAGGAGCTTAATATGAAAGACTTATTAAAGAAATATGAAGAAGCTACTGCCGACGAACAGAAGGAAATCGTACAGGAGCTTGCAACAAAAATTGATGAGCTTGAAAAGCAGCTAGAAGAAAAAGATACTGCTATCGAGGAAGCGCAGGCTAAACTCGATGAAAAAGATGAAGAATGTAAAAAGGTTGAAGAAGAGAAAGAGGCAATTTCAAAGGACGCTGAAGAAGCTAAAGCTGAGATTGCTCGGAGGGACAAAGAAGCTACTGATGAACTAATCCGTTCCCGCAGGGAAGCATTAGGCGAGGAGTTTGCGAAAGACATGTCAGACGAAGACATTGCAGATGAAGGTAAGTACAAAATAGCTACTCTTGAAAAAGAGAATGCAGAACTGAAGGATAAGCTCGGAGATGGCGATGAAGATGAGGAAAAGAAAGATGACGAGAAGAAGGAAGAAGCTAAATTAGATAAAGGTTCCAAAGACAAATCCGCTGAAGATGAAGTGTTTGCCGTGCGCAAAAGAGTTATGGAAAAAGCATATGGCGACGGACACAGCGCGTAAAAAAGATAACTCATTGATAATACACTGAGAATAAAAAGGAGAAACATTATGAATTACGACCCTTTAGAAGTTGCTCGAATTATAGGCGAGCCGAAAGACCCAAGGAGACCTTACCCGAAATTGGTTAGCTCTCTTTGCGAAACAGATACAGCAGACCCAGAAGAGTACTTATACTACTTTGATTGTCTGGTAAATACAGAAAAAGTTATTGTTATCACAGCAAGTGGTGCTGTGACTCAGGAAAATATTACTCCTGACACTCCAGTACAGATTTCGTTCACTGACCTTGCAACACCTGAGTATTACGTGAAAATTACGGACTACTCTCGAAGGAAGGAACAGGTTCTCGCAAGATACAACATGACTATAAATCGTGCGCTTAACAGCTACGAAACCTATAAGGTTGTCACTATGTTGGATGCTTGTATTGATAGTGGTGCGGTTGCGCCGAACGTTTCAAGCTACACTGGCCAGGATTTTACTCTTGGTTCAGGCTACACTCGTTTTAGTTTCCCGCATGTTATTGACATGCTTGAAGCAGTTCAGGATTATGGAGATAATTACACTCTTGTGACTGGGTCACAGTGTGCTAAAGATATCAAGTTATGGAACTGGAATGATAATAAATATCAGTCAGTTTCCCAGGCTTGGGACGATTTAAATATTGAAGAAGTTAGAATCAGCCTTGCTGGTTCTGCTGCAACATTCAATTATGATGACGATGGTTCTGGCGGAACGGTTTCGACCGATATCTTAGCCAATAACAAGGCTTTCTTAGTTGCAAAAGACACCGAACTTGGAAAACCGCTACTGTTTGTAAGAAAGAATCTTGATAGTGTTAAGGCTCTTGGAGGCATAGTTTCTGAAAATGGAGAAATGCCAGAGAGACTTGTTTTCGTTTCACCAAACCCGATAACAGTTACAGGTACTGCAAGGTATCTTGCTGTTGGTATCACTGGGTATGAGCAAATAGCAGGTGCTGTAAAGAACCCGCTAGCAGTAGCTCGTTTTACAAGGTCATAGTTTTAAATATAGATGGGGGGAGAAATCTCCCCATCCCATTATTATTTATTAACTAACCAAAGATAAGGAACTGACATGATTAGACTATTGAATAAGAGAAGCGATAAAGAGTTGATTAATTTAGTTGATTTTATTAAACATAATTTTGATGCAGATTTTTATTTGACTAAAGATAATACCCGTATTTACATACAGGATAAAAAAGAACTTAAGTCTTTATTCAAAGAAACGACAGATGTCTATGTCCATGATGACGAAGGCGAATATAATGGATTCATCTTATTATGGAAAGCTAAAAGCAATGATGTTACGAGACATTATGTAAAGATATTAGCCAAAGACGCACAGATAGCGAAGGATTTAGTTACTGTTTTGTTATGGCATCATTTCGAAGAATTGTATGTCAAGTTAAATAAAAGACATCCGTTTTTACACGTATTCAAAAGACTAGGATTTACTTTTAGAGGTGGACGTGGAAAACAGCTTTTATTATTTAAACCTAAAAGTAAAAACGAAGTAAAAGGAAAAACATATGGACATAACTCTAACAACAATCACAGACCAAATAAGGTATATCATCGGAGACACGCTAATTAGTGGAACTGATGTATTCACTTATCAAACTAGTACTGTTTTTACGCTAACTGAAAGCAACGCAGGCAATACTATTACTGGAGTATATGTAAATGATGTAGAAATTGGAGTAAGCGAATATACTTATGATTCTACAACAAAAAAGGTTACAATAGTTGCAAGCATGGGAGCAGGAGACACTGTACAAATTATATATGACTATTATCCAGGATATTCTGATACAGAATTAAGTAGCTATGTTAGGTCTGCAATTATGCAGTTAAGTATAAACCGTTATACTGATTTTTATGTTCTAAATAATGTGATTTATCCAAAACCGAGAGAAGACGAAAAGAATTTAATAGCAATGATATCTGGTATATTAATTGAACCAGATAATAAAACGTATAGGCTACCAGATATTTCTATTGCAGTACCGAATACCTCAATGCCTACAGACGATAAAATAAGAAAGACGATAGCAGTTTTTAAGAAAAATACATCTGGTATTTTCTCAATAGTATAGGAGGACTTATGATTGGAATAGAAAAAATTTCACTAGACAGTACTGGTATTTTAGGTACGTCAGTTAAAGTTACTGTTATTGTTGAAGAAGCAATGTCAGGTTTAGAAGTCTCCTTAACAGTAGAAAATCCTTTAGATGGAGATTCTCTTACTGACCAAGAAATGATTGCCATTGATGATAGAGTATATCAATATGTTTGGCAGAGTGCAGATTCTGGCACTGTTCAAGATGAAGCAGGGACGTATGAAGCGATTGTTACTGTTTATGATGGAACAGATAGAGTAATAGGATATCAACGATTTGATTTAACAGACGTTATTGACTAAGAATAGGGAGGTTATCATTATGCCAGATGAAATAAGACCCAACAACGGAAATGGTGCTAGAAATATAATTGAATGGTTTAGACTAATTACTCCTGCTCTAGTTACTATAAATTTATTTATGCTTTCTATAATTGTTTATCAAGTTAGAAGTGTAGATGATAAAATGTTTATACATCTAACAAACCATGAAATACATATACCAAGAGAACAAGTAGTAACTCAAGCAGAATTTGAAATGCATTTAAGAAATGTTAAAGTAGAAAAAGAAGCTATGATTAAATATTTTGATAAAATGGAAAATAATTTAAAAGACGCAATTTATAATAACACTAACAACGCAAAATAATTATGAAAGTTAATACAGAAAAATTGGATTATATAATCCACCATTTATTATCAATAGTAAACATGCTAAAAGCAATTGAATCAGATTTGAAGTCTCAAGGACAACAAGAAATGATTCATGCATGTGAAACCAGGCTATTAGAATTAAGACAAGAGTTAGTTACATCAATAGAAGAGGACAAGGAGGACTAATCATGGAAACTAAAAAATGGTATAAATCAAAAGCAATTTGGGCGGGTATTATTACTGTAGTTGTTACGGCATATAATGCAGCGATTCCAGAAGTTGCAGCACAGTTTCAAGTAATACTTCCAGATATTCCTGCGTATGTTTATGCTCTACTAGGTATACTTGGAGTTTATGGAAGAAAATCAGCAACAACAGAAATTAAATAAGGGAGGATAAGACATGGCTAACGAATTAACAGGAAACGTCTGGCAGTTAGATACTGTAGGCGATGTAATTTATGACCAAATAAATATTTCAAGTTTTTTGGTTAAACCTTCAGGCGCATGGGTGTGTTTGTTGCAAGATAAAAATGGTAAGACAGTTTTAAATGCAGCAGGTACAGCCGTAGAATCTCGTGGTTTTGATTGTGGTAATATTTCAGTTGAGGGTTTAAAAGTTGTAACTCTTACCAATTGCGTAGTAACAGTATATAAATAAGGAAAATACTATGGACGAATTAAACATCAGAAAACGGAATCCAGCAGTTGAGAAATTGCTGTTTAAAAATCCAAATCTCACAAGCACTGTAAAACTTTACTTTAGCAGTGAGGTCGCAGGTGACGATTATGACCCATACGAAAATAATCTAACCTTTAGTACGTTAAATCCTTTAACTATAAAGGCTTACGTTCATGATGTTAGTCCAAGAGCCCTAGTTTATAAACAGTATGGTTTAGCAGAAGCAGGAGCTAAAGAAATTTTATGTGATGCTAAATATAAAGACTGGTTTATGAAATGTGAAAAGATTGAAATTGCAGACGGGGAGTTTTATCAGGTTTATAAAGAAGCAGCAAATAACCGTTCTTTAATTACAACTAGGCCTTATAATATGATACAAGTCTTATTGAGTAGGAGAGAATACTAATGGCTACATATTTTAGACCAAGTAGGAATGTTGAGCTTTCAACATTAGAATATTTAGAAACTAATCTGGCAACAGATTGGTCTGATGTTACTCTTATAAAAGCATTTAAAAAGGCATATGCTAAAAATATTAATGTACCTATTGTATGTGTTATGTTAAATAGCATAGATTCAGTTAGATATGAGTTAGGGGCTACAACTTTAGAAAATAGATATCTTGTATCTGTTGATATTTTTGCTAAATCAGATGCTCAGAGATTA
>Ga0307376_10002686_pt1 | contig 17147 bp, 13 predicted proteins | sample TR2MG_FD_202536 | JGI IMG/M metagenome (GOLD analysis project Ga0307376, IMG submission 202536) | Soil microbial communities from Risofladan, Vaasa, Finland - TR-2 | ecosystem: Environmental > Terrestrial > Soil > Coastal area > Acid sulfate soil | place: Finland: Risofladan, Vaasa | collected...
CGCTCGATCGCCTGATCACCGTAAAAGAAAACGCCAGTCTTGAAGAAGCGCGCAACCTGATGCACAAGCACCGTATCGAACGGGTGATGGTGGTGAACGATGCATTCGAGTTGTGCGGCCTGATGACCGTCAAGGATATCCTGAAATCCACCGAACACCCGAACGCCTGCAAGGACCGCTTCGGCCATTTGCGCGTCGGTGCGGCAGTCGGCGTGGGTGAGGGCACGGATGAGCGCGTCACGTTGTTGGCTGAGGCCGGCGTGGACGTGATCGTGGTGGATACCGCGCATGGCCATTCCCAGGGCGTGCTGGACCGCGTTCGGTGGGTCAAGACACGTTATCCGCACATCGAGGTGATCGGCGGAAATATTGCGACCGGATCGGCAGCCACGGCTTTGCTGGATCATGGTGCTGACGGCGTCAAGGTCGGTATCGGTCCCGGTTCGATCTGCACCACTCGTATCGTCGCAGGGGTCGGTGTTCCGCAGATCGCTGCGATCCAGAGCGTGGCGAAAGCGTTGCAGGGCACCGGTGTGCCTCTGATTGCCGACGGCGGAATCCGCTATTCCGGCGACATCGCCAAAGCAATCGCGGCCGGTGCGCATTCGGTGATGCTCGGCGGATTGTTCGCCGGAACGGAGGAGGCACCCGGCGAGATCGAATTGTTCCAGGGGCGCTCCTACAAATCCTATCGCGGCATGGGCAGTCTGGCCGCGATGCAGCAGGGCTCAAGCGACCGCTATTTTCAGGACAGCGAAGATAACCAGGAAAAACTGGTGCCTGAAGGCGTGGAAGGCCGTGTGCCGTACAAGGGCAGCGTGCTGGCGGTGATCCATCAGTTGATGGGTGGTCTGCGTTCCAGCATGGGCTATCTTGGCTGCGCCGATATCGCCACCATGCACACCAAAGCCGAATTCGTCGAAATCACATCATCGGGTATCCGCGAGTCGCATGTGCATGATGTGCAAATTACCAAGGAAGCGCCGAACTATCATACTGACTAGTTTCTTGATGCAAGTGTTAAGTCACTGGTTAAAAAACGCGAAGCGGTAATACCGCTATCCATTAGGTCTGGCGTCCCACGTCTTACAACTTACGTCCAAACACGCTCATGGCACACAAAAAAATCCTGATCCTCGATTTCGGTTCCCAATATACGCAGCTGATTGCGCGGCGCATTCGCGAAACCAACGTCTACTGCGAATTGCATCCTTACGATGTTGATGTGAGCTTCATACGCGAATTCAACCCGGCGGGGATCATCCTTTCCGGCGGCCCGAATTCGGTGACCGCAGGCGATACGCCGCGAGCGCCGCAGATCGTGTTCGACCTGGGCGTGCCGGTACTGGGTATTTGCTACGGCATGCAGACCATGGCAGCGCAGTTGGGCGGAGCGGTTGAAAACGGTCTGGTGCGGGAATTCGGTTATGCCGAAATTCGCGCGCAGGGACATTCGGCTTTGTTGAAAAATATTCAGGATCGAGCCAATGCGCAAGGCCACGGCCTGATCGACGTGTGGATGAGCCACGGCGACAAGGTAACGACATTGCCGCCCGGTTTCTCGGTCATCGCCAGCAATGCCACCACGCCGATCGCCGGGATGGCAGACGAAGCGCGGCATTTTTACGCGTTGCAGTTTCATCCGGAAGTCACCCATACCCGCCAGGGCAAGCTGATGCTGAACCGTTTCGTACACGATATCTGTGGTTGCGAGCAGGATTGGAACATGCCGGATTACGCCGGCGAGGCGGTGGCAAAGATACGTGCGCAAGTGGGCAAAGAAGAGGTGATACTCGGCCTGTCCGGCGGTGTGGATTCCTCGGTTGCAGCGGCACTGATACATCGCGCCATCGGTGACCAGCTGACTTGCGTGTTCGTGGACAACGGCCTGTTGCGTCTGAACGAGGCAGAGCAGGTGATGCTTACCTTTGCCGAGAATCTCGGGGTGAAGGTGATACATGTCGATGCCAGCAACGAGTTCCTGCATCATCTGGCCGGCGTGTCTGAACCCGAGCAGAAGCGCAAGATCATTGGCCGCGAGTTCGTCGAAGTGTTCCAGCGCGAAGCCAAAAAACTGCCCAAAGCAAAGTGGCTGGCGCAGGGCACGATCTACCCGGACGTGATCGAATCTGCCGGTGCAAAGTACAAGAACGCTCATACCATCAAATCGCACCACAACGTCGGCGGTTTGCCGGAAAGCCTGCACCTGAAACTGCTTGAGCCGTTGCGTGAGCTGTTCAAGGACGAAGTGCGCGAGCTCGGCGTGGCGCTGGGTCTGCCGTACGACATGGTATACCGCCATCCTTTCCCCGGTCCCGGTCTGGGGGTGCGTATCCTGGGCGAAGTCAAACGCGAGTATGCCGAGCTGCTGCGACGTGCCGACGCGATTTTCATTGAGGAACTGCATGCCGCCAAGGATGATGACGGGAAATCCTGGTATGAGAAAACTGCGCAAGCCTTTACGGTATTCCTGCCGGTCAAAAGCGTTGGCGTGATGGGCGACGGGCGCACCTACGAATGGGTGGTGGCGCTGCGCGCGGTGCAGACCCAGGACTTCATGACTGCACACTGGGCGCATCTGCCCTACGAATTGCTGGGCAGGGTTTCCAACCGCATCATCAACGAAGTACGCGGCATCAACCGCGTGGTCTATGACATCTCAGGCAAACCTCCCGCAACGATAGAATGGGAGTAGCGCTTCCGACACGTTACCGGTAAAACAACTAGCCATTCGACTAGGCGAGCCGACTACTTTCGCCAAGTCGCTGGTTACGGCGTAGCCGGCAGCTTGCGGGAGGAAGCGCTGTTATGAGAGCTGCCAATCCATTCCAGTATCAATGCACTGCCGGCAGGGTCGCCATCCGCGAATAAGTCGGACGATTAAACAGTTGCTCAAGATGACTTGCTTTGAGCTTTCTGCGGGGATGCTACAATACTTCACACCTAGCGAACGAAGTTGAAGAGCGACCTATGATTCTGTCATCCCGCGCGACCGACGATGCCTGACCAATCCACACTTGCGCGTGTCGTGCCCTTTCGTCACATGCGCGCGATGTTTCCGGTCATGCGCCGGAGCCGGATGTTCTTCTCATGTTGTCTGCTGCTGATTGCCTGGCTGCCGACGGTTTCTTCCGCCGCGGGAAGCACCAAAAGTATATCCGCGCCTGCCACGCTGAAAGTCGTGATGGACGACAATTATCCACCGTATATTTTCCGCGATTCAGACGGCGTACTTACCGGCTATCTGGTTGATATCTGGAAATTGTGGGGGGAAAAGACGGGTGTGCATGTCGATTTGACTGCCACGGACTGGAAAAAAGCGCAGCAGCTCATGGCCGATGGGAAGGCCGATGTAATCGACACCGTATTCCGCACTCCGGAACGCGAACGTCATCTGGATTTCGCCCCGTCTTATGCCGAGATTCGAGTGCCTATCTATGCTCAAATTGGCATCGGCGGCATCACCGATCTGGACACGCTGCACGGATTTCTGGTTGGCGTCAAGGCGGGCGATGCCTGTGTCGACAAACTCAACGCTGCCGGCATCACGACATTGCAGCCGTACAACAGCTATCAGGCCATGATTCACGCTGCAGTTGCCGGTCAAGTCAGAGTGTTCTGCATGGATGAGCCCGCCGCCAACTATCTGCTGTACCGTAACCGCGCCGAGCACAACTTTCACAAGGCATTCACGCTTTACACCGGAAAGCTGCACCGTGCCGTGCACAAGGGCGATACCCAAACCATGGAACTGTTGCAGCGGGGCTTTTCAGCCATCACACCGGATGAATTCGCCGCTTTGCGGGATAAATGGATGGGCACGCGTCTGCCAGAAGCGCTGAGCCGCACTTTGAGCTATGTCTTGTGGGGTGCCGCGCTGCTCATCCTGTTGCTCGGTGTACTGACCCTTGTTCTGCGCCATCTTGTCCGGCAACGCACCACACAACTGAAAACCGCATATAACCGGCTTGAGAGGCTGACCAGGATTTATGCCGCCCTGAGCCAGTGCAACCAGGCGATTGTGCGCAGCAAGAACGAGGCGGAGTTGTTTCCGCAAGTCTGCCGCGACGCGGTACAGTTCGGCGGGATGAGGATGGCCTGGATCGGGATGGAAGATGAGGCAACCAGGATGATCAAGCCGGTTGCCGCATTCGGCAGCGGGGTCGAATATCTGGACGGGATAGAAATATCGTCGACTGCAGATGTTTCGATCGGGCGCGGTCCGACCGGTACCGCAATACGCGAGAACCGCCCGGTCTGGTGCCAGGATTTTCAGCATGATCCGGACACCGTGCCATGGCATGCACGGGGTGCCATGGTAGGTTGGGGTTCGTGTGCATCATTGCCATTGCACCGCAATGGTGTCGCAGTAGGTACATTCACCCTCTATGCAGGTGAGGCCAATGCCTTTGATGAAGCGGCGCGCAACCTGCTGGTGGAAATGGCGATGGACATCAGTTTTGCAATGGACAATTTCGTTCGGGTGGCGGAGAGCAAACAGGCAACCGAAGCGCTGCAGCTCAGCGAACAGCACTTCCGCGCTTACTTCGACCGCGCCATGGTGGGAATGACTTCGACCAGTCGAAAAATGGATTGGCTGGAAGTCAATCAAGCTCTGTGCGATATGCTCGGATACACGCACGAAGAACTGACGGGCATGACCTGGGCCGATCTGACCCACCCGGACGACCTCTCCGCCAACCTCGCCCAATTCGATCGCATCCTCAGCGGCGAAATCGACGAATATTCGATCGAAAATCGTTTTGTCCGCAAGGACGGGACCATCATCCATGTCCGCCGTTCTCCGCGGGCGGTGCGCAAAGCCGATGGCAGTCTGGACTATATCGTCGCATGGGTAGACGACATTACCCAGCGCAAACAGGACGAACAGCAGATTCAGCAACTTGCTCATTTCGATCTGCTCACCGGTTTGCCGAACCGGGCGTTGTTTACCGACCGCATCAGCCATGCCCTCAATTCGGCACACCGCAGCAATACGAATCTTGCCGTGATGTTCCTGGATCTCGATCATTTCAAGAATGTGAATGACAATCTCGGCCACCGCGTCGGTGATGCCCTGCTGGTAGAGATTGCGAATCGCCTGAAATCGGCGATACGCGAAGAAGACACGGTGTCGCGTCTGGGCGGGGATGAGTTCATCCTGCTATTGCCGAACACCGATGCCGACGGTGCCGCGCATGTGGCTGAAAAATTGCTTGAGCGCGTTGCCGGACTTTGTAAAATCGAACAGCATGAACTGGTGGTCACGCCTTCCATCGGCATTGCGATGTACCCCGATGATGGCCTGGATTTTGAATCGCTTTCCCAGTGTGCAGATGTCGCAATGTACCGCGCCAAGCACGATGGGCGGAACAACTACAAATTTTTCACCGCGGAAATGCAGACACATTCCGCCCGGACACTTCAGTTGGAGAATGCCCTGCGTTACGCGCTTACGCGCAGGGAATTGAGTCTGCATTATCAGCCGCAGGTGTCGCTTGAAACCGGGCGAATCATCGGTGCGGAAGCGCTGCTGCGCTGGCAGCATCCGGAATTCGGTTCGGTTTCACCGGCGGAATTCATCCCGATCGCGGAGAGCAGCGGACAGATTCTGCACATAGGGGAATGGGTGTTGCGCACTGCGGTTAACCAGATGAAGTCATGGATGGACAGCGGCATGGCGCCGATGATCATCGCGGTCAATCTTTCGGCAGTGCAGTTCCGCCATCCCAATCTGCCCGAGATGGTCACGCAGATTCTCGACTCGGCAAACCTGCCCGCACAGTATCTGGAGCTCGAACTGACCGAAGGTGTTGCGATGCACGATCCGGTCGGCGCGATCATGATGATGGATAACCTGCATGAACGGGGCATTCGCATGTCGATAGACGATTTCGGGACCGGGTATTCTTCGCTCAGCTACCTGAAACGATTCAAGGTCTACAAACTGAAGATTGACCAGTCTTTTGTGCGTGACATTACCGATGATCCGGAAGACAAGGCCATCGTGAAAGCCATCATCAGCCTGGCGGACAGTCTTGGTTTGCATACCATTGCCGAAGGAGTCGAAACGGAAGGCCAATTGGCGCTATTGCGCCGGCAGGGTTGCAATGAAGTGCAGGGCTATTATTTCAGCAAGCCGCTACCGGCGGATGAATTCGAAACCTTTGTCCTGGCAAAACGCCAGACATGAAGTCGCGGGCATTAGGGTGAATTCAGTCGGAATTCACGATTTCAGCCAGGTCTTCCAGGCCAGCCAGAGTTTGCGCAGCGGGGTCAGCGAGACGCGTTCCTTAAGAACATGGCAGCCGCTGGCAACAACTTCCTCCAGCGTGGCGCGGTAGATCGCCGCCATGATCAATCCGGTGCGCTGTGACTTGCGATCCACTTCGGGCAAATGTTCCAGCGCTTGCCGGTAGTAACGTTGCGCACGCTCGATCTGGAACGACATCAGCTTCTGGAAATTTTCTGTTTCCTTGGCGTTTAAAATCTCTGCCGCCGTCACGCCGAATTGCTGCAATTCGTCCATGGGCAGATAGATGCGATTGCGTCGCGCATCTTCGCCGACATCGCGGATGATATTGGTGAGCTGGAAGGCGATGCCGAGATCGTGCGCGTATTTCTGGGTACCGCGGTCGGTGTAGCCGAATATTTCGGCGGCGAGCAGGCCGACCACCGAAGCGACACGGTAGCAGTACAACTGCAGCGATTTGAAATCGGGATAGCGCGCCTGGTCAAGATCCATCTCCATCCCGTCGATGATCTCAAGCAGATGTTCCCGGGACATATTGAATTGCTGCACCACCGGAACCAGTGCCTTGGCCACCGGGTGCTGGGGTTTGCCGCCGTAGATTTCCGCAACCTGCGAGCGCCACCAGTCGAGTGTGGTGCGCGCCACCTGTACATCCGAGCATTCGTCCACCACATCGTCCACCTCGCGGCAAAACGCGTACAGCGCGGTGATCGCGCGGCGCTTGTCCCTGGGGAGGAACAGAAAGCTGTAGTAGAAGCTGGAACCGCTGGCTGCGGTTTTGTCCTGGCAATATTGATTCGGATCCATAGCGGGCTTCATAAAGGTGCGCTCATGGCCAGCATGATAACCCAGTCGAATGGCTTCAATACCGGGCGGCGGCTGAACATGTCGTACTGCGCGCTTTCCAGTTTGCCGAGGATGCGCAAACCGCCCGCGATAATCATGCGCATCTCCAGCCCGATGCGTCCGGTGAGTATGGTTCCCAGGGGTTTCCCGGCAAGCATCATCGCGCGCGCGCGATCCACCTGAAACTTCATCAACGCGCGCCACGCATCATTGCTGATTCCCTGTGCGATCTGTTGTTCGCTCACGCCATATTGCGCGAGCTCGTCCAGCGGCAGATAGATGCGCCCGATGGCGTAATCCTTTGCGACATCCTGCCAGAAATTGATCAGCTGCAGGCTGGTGCAGATCGCATCGGAGTAGGCGATGTTGACCGGCGTGGCTTCTTCATACAGATGCAGCAGCAGGTTGCCAACCGGATTGGCGGAGCGGCGGCAATAGTTCAGCAGGTCGTCGAAATCGTCATAGCGCTTTTTCACCACATCCTGCGTGAATGCGTCGAGCAGATCATGGAACGGCTGCATAGGCAGTTCATGCATGAGGATTTCCGCGGCGAGGTTCCGGAACAAGGGGGTGAGGGGCGTTTCGTTGTTTGCGATGCGTGCCAGTTCCGCGCGGAATTCATCGAGCTGCCCCAGCCGTTCTGTGTCGGATAACTCGCCTTCATCGGCGATATCGTCGGCCGCACGGGCGAAATGGTAGATGGCCGCAACCGGCTTGCGCAGCCGCCTGGGCATGAGGATGGAGGCGACCGGGAAGTTCTCGTAATGTTCGACCGGCATGAATCAGGACAAATCGTTCTTGTGCAGCATGAACACGAACTGATCCCCCGCGCTGACATCCAGCCAGGTGAACGGCAGGCCGGGGTAAGCGGCTTCCAGCACATCGCGGTTATGGCCGATCTCGACAACCAGAATACCGTTTTCGGTGAGGTGTTGCGCGGCATGTTCGAGAATCTGGCGGGTGGCATCCAGGCCATCGCTGCCGCTGCCCAGCGCCAGTTTAGGCTCGTGCAGATATTCCTGCGGCAGCGCGGCGACCGATTCGGCATCCACGTAAGGGGGGTTGCTGATAATCAGGTCATATTGCCTGTTGTCGAGTTGGGCGAACAGGTCCGATTCGATCAGGCTGACTCGATCCCTTAGCTGATAGTCGGCGACGTTGCGCTCTGCAACGGCCAGCGCGTCCGGTGAAAGGTCCGCCGCGTCCACAGCGGCATTGGGGAACGCATGCGCGGCAAGGATGGCAAGACAGCCGCTGCCGGTGCACAGGTCCAGCACGCTATTGATTTCTTCCGGTTCGGCGATCCAAGGGCTGAGTCGCTCGAGCAGCAGTTCGGCGATGAAGGAACGCGGCACGATGACCCGTTCGTCCACGTAAAAGCCGAAATCACCCAGGAATGCCTGGTGGGTCAGGTAGGCCGCAGGGATGCGATGTTCGACGCGGCGATGGATGATGTTCAATACCTCGGTACGCTCGCCGTCGGTCAGCTGCGCGTCGAGGAATGGTTCAAGCCGGTCCAGCGGAAGATGCAGGGTATGCAGGATCAGGTAGGCGGCTTCATCATAGGCCTCGCTGCTGCCGTGCCCGAAAAACAGTTTGGCCTGATTGAAGCGGCTCACCGCGAAGCGCAGGTAGTCGCGCACGGTATGCAGGTTTTGTGCAGCCCCGGAAAAATAGCCGCTCATTTGCAAAGCAGGTTCTCAAGGGTGCGCTGGTAAGTCAGCTTCAGCGGTTCGATGTCGGCGACACCCACGCATTCATTGAGTTTGTGTATGGTGGCGTTCAACGGCCCGAACTCGATCACCTGCGGGCAGATGTCGGCGATGAAGCGCCCGTCAGAGGTGCCGCCGCTGGTGGACAGCTCCGGCGTGACCCCGTACGACTGTTCGATCGCGTTGCTGATCGCGGCGACCAGACTGCCCTTGGCGGTGATATACGGCTTGCCGGACAATTCCCAGGCCAGATCGTAGGTGACGGCGTGCTTGTCCAGTATCGCGTGGACCCTGTCTTTCAGTCCCTGTTCGGTGCTGGCGGTGGAAAAACGGAAGTTGAACAGTATTTCGACCGTGCCGGGGACCACGTTGGTCGCGCCGGTGCCGGCATTCATGTTGGAGATTTGCCACGAGGTGGGCGGAAAATATTCATTGCCATTGTCCCAGGTAGTCGCGGCGAGTTCGGCGATTGCCGGCGCGACCATGTGGATCGGATTCTTGACCAGGTGCGGATAGGCGATGTGCCCCTGGATACCTTTGACGACCAGTGTGCCGTTCAGCGAACCGCGCCGCCCGTTCTTGATCATGTCGCCGACCCGTTTGTTCGAGGTGGGCTCGCCGACGATGCAATAGTCCAGCAGCTCGCCACGCGCCTGCAAGGCTTCGACCACGCGCACCGTGCCGTCCACCGCCACGCCTTCCTCATCCGAAGTGATCAGCAGCGCGATGGAACCACCGTGTTTGGGGTGCTGCGCAACAAATGCCTCGATCGCGGTGATGAACGCCGCGATGGAAGTCTTCATGTCGGCGGCACCGCGCCCGTACAACAAACCATCACGTATGGTCGGTTCGAACGGCGGACTGAACCAGCTCTCCACCGGGCCGGTAGGCACCACATCGGTGTGTCCGGCAAATACCACAACGGGACCGGCGGTGCCGCGTCGCGCCCAGAAATTATCCACGCTGCCGAAACGCATGCGTTCAATCTTGAAGCCCAGTTTTTCCAGGCGTTCGATCAGGATTTCCTGACAGCCGGCATCATCCGGTGTGAGCGAGCGGCGGGCGATCAAATCTTTGGCAAGTTGCAATGTGTCAGACATAATGGGAGTCAGTAGTGGTTGAGATTATTTATGCAGATTAAATACGCTGGAATAGGCGGCCTCGTCAAAACCGACATGCAGCAGTTTGCCGTTTTGTTCCAGTACCGGGCGTTTGATGGCGCTGGTTTTTTCCAGCATCAGCGCAAGCGCGGCATTTGCGTCCTGTATGCTTTTTTTGCGTTCTTCCGGCAAACCCCGCCAAGTCAGGCCGCTGCGATTGATCAGTTTGGTCCAGTCGGCTTGTTCCAGCCAGTTTTGTGCAATGGCGGCATCCAGTCCGAGTTTTTTGAAGTCGTGAAACTCGACCGCAATGTCATGTTGCGCCAGCCAGTCACGCGCTTTTTTGACGGTGTTGCAGTTGGGGATACCGTATAACTTGTTGGTTGCGGGGCCCTTCATTTTGGATCGTTCAAGTTAAGCTTGATGCTGCCAAAGTCGGCACTTGGAGCCGGATTTTTTGGAGTGGACGGAGGAGTAGAACCGAATACCGGCACCTTCTGGGTATCGGTGCGTTCGGAGAAATCAACCAGCGAGGACAGATTGCTTGCCGAGTCGGCATTGCGCAGCGCTTCTTCCTTGGTGATCAGCTGCTTCTTGAACAGCTTGTAGAGCGCCTGTTCGAAGGTCTGCGAACCGGCGGATACGCTCTTCTCGATGGATTCGCGTATCTTGTCGAGTTCATCATTCTTGATCTGGTCGGCAATCAGCGAAGTGTTGAGCAGGATTTCCACGGCGGGAATCTGTTTGCCGTGCACGCCGCGCACCAGGCGCTGCGAGATCACCGCGCGCAGGCACATCGACAAATCGGCCAGTACGCCCCGGCGCGATTCGTAGGGGAAGAAATTCACGATGCGGTTCAGCGCGTGATAACTGTTGTTGGCGTGCAGGGTGGTCAGGCACAGATGCCCGGTCTGCGCAAAGATCAGCGCTTGCTTGAGGGTTTCGCGGTCACGAACCTCGCCTATCATCAGCACATCCGGCGCTTCGCGCATGCCGCTGTATAACGCACTTTCGTAAGTGAGCGTATCGGTGCCGATTTCGCGCTGGTTAACGATGGATTTGTTATGGCTGAAAATATACTCGATGGGCTCCTCGATGGTCAGAATATGGCCGCTGGTCGAATTGTTGCGATGCTCGATCATGGAAGCCAGGGTGGTGGACTTTCCGGATCCGGTCGCGCCAACCACCAGCACCAGTCCGCGCTTTTCCATGACCAGTTCTTTCAGCACCCCGGGCAAATTAAGATCTTCAGCGTTTCCGATCTTTGCCTTGATAAAGCGAATCACGATGGCTATGTCGCCGCGCTGGCGGAAAACATTGACACGGAAATTTCCGATCTCGGAGCGGAATGAAAAATTCATCTCCAGATAGGTTTCGAAATCGGCGATCTGCTGCGGTGACATCATCTCGTAGGCGATGCGCTTGACGACATCGGCATCCAGAGTCTGCGCGTTGACCGGCATGGCGACTCCGTCGATCTTGATATTGACCGGTGCGCCGACCGAAAAGAACAAATCAGACGCCTGCTTGTTGGCAGCCAGTTGCAGCAATGGTGTAACGATCATTGTGAACTCCTTAAAATCCAAAGTTTCGTTGCCATACTCTACCGTGTTCTAAAAATCATGTTTGCATACAGCCAAAATGCGGGTCGGCGCGTTTTGCGCGGGCCGTTTCCGGCTTGTGAATCCGAATTTCAGCGGCACACAACTTTCATTTTCAATCAAATCCCGCGCAGCAATTCGTTGATGCCCACCTTTGACAAGGTCTTGGCATCAACTTTTTTAACGATCACCGCGCAGTACAGGCTGTAGCTGCCGTCCTTGGCAGGCAGGCTGCCGCTCACCACCACGGAACCGGCTGGTACCCGGCCATAACTGACCTCGCCGGTCTCACGGTCATAGATCTTGGTGCTTTGGCCGATGAATACGCCCATCGAGATCACTACATTGTCTTCCAGTATCACGCCTTCAACAATTTCCGAACGCGCGCCGACGAAGCAGTTGTCTCCGATGATGGTCGGGTTTGCCTGCACCGGTTCCAGCACGCCGCCAATGCCGACGCCTCCGCTCAGGTGCACATTCTTGCCAATCTGCGCGCAGGAACCGACCGTTGCCCAGGTGTCGACCATGGTGCCTTCATCGACATATGCGCCGATATTTACATAAGAGGGCATCAGTACCACATTCTTGCCGATGAACGCCCCCCTGCGTGCGGCTGCCGGGGGCACGACGCGGAAGCCACCTTCGCGGAAATCGCGGCTGTTGTAATCGGCAAACTTGGATGGGACCTTGTCGTAGTAGTTGGTGAACCCGCCCTTGATAAAAGTATTGTCCTCCAGCCTGAATGACAGCAGCACGGCCTTTTTCAGCCATTGGTGAGTGACCCACTCGCCATTTATCTTTTCCGCAACACGCAGTTTTCCCTGGTCGAGTTGGGTAATGACGCTGTCGACCGCTTCCTTGAGCTGTGCGTCGGCATTGCGCGGTGTAATCTCGGCGCGGCGTTCAAAATTCACTTCAATGATTTGTTGTAATTGGTCCATGATGATTCCCTGTTGATAATTTCAGTTGTTTAATGTTGTTAGTTATTGGTTGGTCGTAAAACAACCGCGGTGCAACGGCAATTCCAGCTGGAAATCAGCGACCGGGGGTAGACAGCTTGCGGCTGTATTCCGCGATTCGTTGCGCCGCCTCGACGGTTTCTTCGGTGCTGGCGACCAGAGCCAGCCGCACAAAATTCTCCCCCGGATTTACCCCACCCGAACTGCGCGCAAGATAGCTGCCCGGCAAAACGGCAACATTATAGTCGCGATACAAGCCTTGCGCGTAGCGCGTATCGGCTATCGGTGTGCGTACCCACAGGTAGAAGCCGGCTTCCGGCATGGTGACCGGCAGTGCCGGTTCCAGTATTCCCACCACGCGCTCGATCTTTTCCCGGTACATGCGGCGGTTTTCGGCAACGTGTGCTTCATCATTCCATGCGGCGATGCTGGCAGCCTGTATCGCCGGATTCATTGCCGAGCCATGGTAGGTACGGTACAGCGCAAACTTCTCTATCGCTGCGGCGTCGCCGGTGACAAAGCCGGAACGCATCCCCGGCACATTGGAGCGTTTCGACAGGCTGGAAAACACCATCAGGTTCTTGTAGTCGTTGCGGCCCAGGCGCTGGGCGGCCTGCAGCGCGCCCAACGGTTTCTCGGAAAAGTAAATCTCGGAATAGCATTCATCCGCAGCGATCACAAAGCCGTGGCGGTCGGACATCTCGAACAATTCTTGCCATTCCTCCAGCGTCATCACGCGCCCGGTCGGATTGCCCGGCGAACATACATAAATTAGCTGGCTGCGTTGCCAGATTTCATCTTCCAGTTGGGAGTAATCCAACGCAAAGTTGTTCTCCGGCAGGGTGTTCAGGAACCGGGGTGTGGCCCCAGACAGGTATGCCGCCCCTTCATAAATCTGGTAAAACGGGTTGGGGCAGACCACCACCGGGTTATCACGGTTGCGGTCGACAACCGCTTGGGCGAACGAGAACAGCGCTTCACGGCTGCCGTTCACCGGCAGGATCTGGGTGCCGGGATTCGGGGCGGTGATTCCGTAACGCGCGGCCAGCCAGTTTGCGATCGTATTGCGCAACGCGTCGCTGCCGGCGGTTGTGGGATAATTCGCCAGACCGTCGAGATTGTTCGCCAGCGCGTCGCGGATAAATTGCGGCGTGGCGTGTTTCGGTTCGCCGATCGACAGGCTTATCGGACGATAGTCCGGGTTGGGCTGAACTTCGCGAAACAAGGCGGCGAGTTTCTGGAACGGGTAGGGTTGCAGTCGCTGTAAATCTGGGTTCATTTGGGTAAATCCTGGTTCATTTTCAATCCCGATTGGGTGTTATTTCCGGGGTGCGCGAAAATCAGGGCGCATTATACGGGCGCATTGCACTATTAGGGGCAGACCGGTGTCATCAAAACAAAATGTAATGCCTGTCGCCGGCGCCTTGAGCGGCACGCTGGTGTGGGGATTGATCTGGTATCCCTACCGTGTGCTGCAGGATGCCGGTGTTTCCGGGACGCTGGCCACGCTGATCACCTATCTGCTGGCAATGCTGTGCGGCATGATTCTGATGCCAGGGGTCTGGCGGGAATTTGATTCGCGGTCCAAAGCCGGTTGGTGGGCAGTGCTGCTGGTTTTCAGCGCGGGCTGGACCAATTTTGGCTATGTGCTGGCGGTGTTGTATGGCGAGGTGATGCGCGTGCTGTTGTTGTTTTACCTTGCGCCGTTGTGGACCATCCTGTTTTCATATTGGCTGCTGGGCGAACGCCTCAACCGCTATGGCTATCTGGTGATGTCACTGTCATTTTCCGGCGCTGTCATCATGCTGTGGGAGCCGCAACGGGGGCTGCCTCTGCCGCACAACCTAGCCGAATGGATCGGCCTGTCTGCCGGCATGGCCTTCGCCCTTTCCAATGTCGTGTCGCGTCGTGCCGCGCACCTGAGTTTGCAAACGAAGTCCTACAGTGTTTGGTTGGGCACGGTCATGCTGACTGCAATTCTGCTGTACTGGCAGGGGGGACTGACAGGCCGGCTACAGGCCATCAGTATCCACTCCTGGCTGCTGCTCGGACTGCTGGGTATTGTGCTGTGCTGTTCCACGTTCGCGCTGCAATATGCCATTGCCAACCTGAACGCAAATCGCGCCATCATCCTGTTCCTGTTTGAATTGGTGGTTGCAGCGATATCGTCTTATTTTCTTGCCAATGAAGTCATGCATCTGCGTGACTGGATCGGTGCGTTGCTGATTGTCTCTGCCAGCCTGTTATCGGGGAAAATGCTGCCTGAATCCAAATCTTAGCGGGAACTTTGCCATGCTTTCCCGGCGGAAAGCGGCAAGAAAGACTTTTTAAAATCCGGCATTATCAGGTACTATATTTTGCATATTGTTGGCAATCAATCAACCGGTTAATCAATGGCCTGATGTATTGAAAATGAATAATGTTCCGACACCCGCCGAAATAAACAGTCTGTTCGCCAACAGTGACCCCGACGCGGTTTGGAGCAAGGCAAGCGGCTATCTCACCCGCATCAATCCCCGCTATGACCTATCCCTGATCCAATCCATTTTTCACGATGTAATCAGCCTGTTTCGCGGTGATTATCCCGGTTACAGCGCGATCAGGACGCTCTACCATGACATGCCCCACACGCTGGATGTATTCCTGTGTGCGGTAAGGCTGATGCACGGCGTGTCAATTTCCGGAAATCGCCTGAGCGACGATGAAATTACGCTGATCATGGTTGCTGCCCTGATGCACGATATCGGCTATTCGTTACGGGATGGCGAGGAAGGCGGAACCGGCGCGCAATATACCCGAACCCATGTGAAACGCGGCATCGCTTTCATGAAGAAATACATTGCCGACAGGTATCTTCCATCGGGCTATGCGGGTGTACTGGAGCCAATCATGAGCGGTACCGATCCGGCGCTGCCGTTTTCCCGGATCGACTTTCCTGATGAACGCACGCACCTGCTCGGACAAATCGTCGTCACCGCCGATCTGACCGGGCAAATGGCTGACCGCACCTATCTCGAGAAACTGCTGTTTTTGTATCTTGAGTTCAAGGAGGCACATTTCGGAAACTACCAGAACATGTTCGACCTGTTGAAGCAGACCAACACGTTCTACGGAGTAACCCGGGAGAAGCTCGACGGTGCCCTGGGTGGCATGTACCGCAACCTCAGCCTGCACTTCAAGGATGTGATGGGTGTGGAGAAAAATTATTATCTGGAGTCGATCGAGAAAAACCTTGCCTACCTGTCGAAAGTGGTTGCGCACGAAGAAGCCTATCTGTCCATGCTCAAGCGCGGCGGAATTGCGGAGAAATCAATAAACCTGGATGCAGAGCATTGAAATCGATTCCCGGATTTTCGCAGGCTGTTTCCCTTGAGGGCATCAGCAATACCCTGCCGGGGCTGATCGCGCCACCGTTACATCCCTGGCCAGATACACGACCTGAATCGCATTGAGCAACAACTCCGTCCCGCTCCGCCTTCTTGCGTCCGGAGATCAGGCCCACGCGGCCCAAGCAGCAGTTTGCCAGCACGCGATCCACGTAGCCCGGGCCCGGCAAGCGGATCGCTTCTTTGGCAATGCCGGTGCAGCGATAATTCAACAGGTGTTCCGCCTCATCACCCAGCAATTGAACAATGTTCGTCATGATTTCGCTCCCGATGTTTGAATCGAATGTCTAATGTTGCTTCCGTTGCAGCACAATGAAATCTGTACCTCGGGGTATAATTTCACCCGGTGCCATGCTCTCAATCACACGGAATGAAAACTCAAATGAAACCCCTCTCCATCGGTACGCCGCTCACCCCTTCCGCTACCCGCGTCATGTTGCTCGGCAGCGGCGAACTGGGCAAGGAAGTCATCATCGCGCTGCAGCGTCTGGGCGTGGAAACCATCGCGGTGGATCGTTATGCCAATGCACCGGGACAGCAGGTCGCGCATCGTGCCCACGTGATCAACATGGCAGACGGTGCGGCATTGCGCGCGCTGGTCGCGCAGGAAAAGCCGCATATCATCGTGCCGGAGATCGAGGCCATCGCTACCGACATGCTGGAACAGATCGAGCGCGAAGGCCTGGCGCGCGTGATTCCCACCGCGCGTGCCGCTCGCCTGACCATGAACCGCGAAGGGATACGCCGCCTGGCAGCGGAGACACTGAGCCTGCCAACTTCCCCGTACCGTTTTGCCGACAGCCTGGACGAAATGCGCGCCGCAATCGAACAGATCGGTTATCCGTGCATTATCAAACCGGTGATGTCATCGTCCGGCAAGGGGCAATCCCGGATAGAGCGTGCCGACGAAGTGGAAGCGGCATGGAACTATGCAGCCAGCGGCAGCCGCGTCAACCAGGGCAGGGTAATCATCGAAGGTCTGATCGATTTCGATTATGAAATCACCCAGCTCACCGTGCGCGCGATCGGTGCGAATGGCAATATTGAAACGCACTTCTGCGATCCGATCGGCCACGTGCAGGTGCACGGTGATTACGTCGAAAGCTGGCAGCCGATGGCAATGTCGGAACTGGCCCTGCAGCGCACGCACGACATTGCGAAATCGGTCACGGACGATCTCGGCGGGCTGGGCATCTTCGGCGTGGAATTGTTCGTCAAGGGCAACCAGGTCTGGTTCAGCGAAGTCAGCCCGCGCCCGCACGACACCGGCATGGTCACGATGTGCTCGCA
>Ga0307376_10002687_pt1 | contig 17142 bp, 17 predicted proteins | sample TR2MG_FD_202536 | JGI IMG/M metagenome (GOLD analysis project Ga0307376, IMG submission 202536) | Soil microbial communities from Risofladan, Vaasa, Finland - TR-2 | ecosystem: Environmental > Terrestrial > Soil > Coastal area > Acid sulfate soil | place: Finland: Risofladan, Vaasa | collected...
CTGACAAGCCCTGGCAACCCTTCGATGCGGTAGCGCCGCACAATGCGCTTGATTTGCCGTACGCTGACGCCCAGTCTTTTGCCGGCTTCCTTTTGATCAAGCTTGCCTGCCGTGAGCAGTTCCATTACTTGTGCCCGTTTCGCTTCTTTTTGACTCATCATGATGCCCATTTCAAAATGCCCGCCTCTGGCTTTTACAGGCGCCGAGTCTAATCACTCAGGGGACATTTCTATTTGGGAGAAAGGGGACATTACTACTTAGCGCTAACAGGAAAGCAAGGCACATCTGTAATTTTTTGTTGATGCACTGTACACTGAGCACAAAACTCGATGTTCAGTTTAGAGTGGGTCATCCTTTGCACTTTTGGGGGATTGGTTGTTTCAAGCCAGTTGGTACTGGTTAGTTAACAGACGGGTAAGTCAACATGAAAAAAATCAGGAATATTCTCTTGGCTGTAGACGGCAACGTTGGCCGGCAGGCATTTATCGCCGAGGTGGCTACTGTTGCAAAAGACGCAGGTGCACAGGTCACCGTGCTGGGCGTTTTGGATATGCCGCCAGGCGGTCATGAGAAGAACGCAAAATCATCTGACCTTCAACAGTGGATGATGGAAGATCAACTGAATGAAATGGAGGATATTTCCTCCACGCTTGCGAAAAGCGGATTCCAGGTGACGATTAAGCAATCCAGCGGAAAATCGTATCTTGAAATCACTCGTGAAGCGATAAGCGGTGATTACGATCTAATCATGAAGCAGGCCGAGAGCGAGCCTGCTGTGAAAACGCTATTATTTGGCAGTACCGATATGCAGCTTTTTCGCTTGTGTCCCTATCCGGTATGGGTGTTCAAACCGACAACCAACACTGAATTGCGAAAAATAATGGTTGCCGTCGATTTGCTTGCATATGATCAGGAAAAAAATGCGCTTGCGGACAAAGTGCTTCAGTGGGGCAAGCATGTGGCCAGTCTGGTTGGTTCGGAACTTCACGTAGTTCATATATGGGATCTTTATGGGGAAGCCACATTGCGAGGCAGATCAGTGCTGGTCAATACAGTCGATAGGCTGGTGCAGGATGAGGAGCGAATACATCGCCAATGGTTGAATGAAGCGCTTGCAAAAAATGGGCTGGAACAAAACGAGGTACAGATACATTTTCACAAAGGGGATGCAAAGGAGTTAATCCCTGAAATAGCCAGAGCCATGAAAACGGATTTGTTAGTCATGGGAACGGTGGGTCGAACGGGAATTCCTGGTTTTTTCATGGGGAATACGGCCGATTCGGTCTTGCGCCAGGTAGACTGCTCTGTTCTCGCAATCAAGCCGGAAGGATTTTTAACACCGTTATGAACGATGGCAATCAGTTAGAATAAAATTTTGGAGTTGCAGCGCATCGGCAGCCTGCCGGTGCTAATCGCCTCTATCATTATCAAACGGCTCCCCGACAAGCGCGAACTCGATTCGCTGCATGGCCGCATCACGGCGGATTTTCTGATTGGGCAGGACATTTGTGTAACGCTGCGCCGCTTCGGTGGCAGGGCTATTGTTGTGGCGTGGATGAGTTGCCATGCACCGCGCCCACCATGTGCTACCTGTCTCGGGATGATATGAGTTTCTCTGCGCGGAACACCTGACCGTGCTCATACGATCTGAATAAGGGCATTTCATGAAACCACTAACCCGCATACTTACGGCCACTGACCTCTCCACTCCGGCCCGCCACGCGGTAGGCCGCGCTTTCCGCATCGCGGCCGAGATTGGTGCCAGACTGGACATTACCCATGTAATCAGCCAGAGCGCCCTGGACACGCTGCGCCGGTTACTGGGTACGCAGGCATCGCCCGTGGAACAGCATATCCTGGATGAGGCACGCGAAAAACTTGTGCAACTGGCGGCAGATTTTGGCCAGATACACGGACTGTCAGCCGGCATACATGTGGCTGCCGGGACAGTGTTGCGCATGATTCTTGATCAGGCCGACGCCATGGAGGCCGATCTTCTTGTTCTGGGTGCACGAGGTGAGGACTACCTGAGCCACTTACTGCTTGGCACGACTGCCGAACGTTTGCTGCGGCGCACCCTGCGGCCGGTCTTGATGGTCAAGCAAACTTCCCACGAACCCTACCGCCAGGTGCTGGTGCCGGTAGATTTTTCTCCCTGGTCTGTTACCACGCTCAAGCTGGCACGCACTGTTGCACCTCAGGCCGAACTGATATTGCTGCATGCTTTCGAAGCGCCCTTTGAATCCAGGTTGCAGTATGCCGGTATCGACGAAAAAACCATCAATCGTTACCGGGTGGCGGCCAGACAGGAATCCATGATTCAACTGGAGGCGATCGTCGCCGAAACCGGGTTAGGACCGGATACCGTGCGTCTGTCCGCGCATCATGGTGACGCTTCCCGAGTTCTGCTGGCTCAGGAGCAGGAGCTGGATTGCGATCTCATCGTCATGGGAAAACATGGGCAGGGGGTGGTGGAAGAACTGCTGCTGGGCAGCGTGACCAAGCATATCCTGTCGGAATCAGCCTGCGACGTATTGGTCGCCAATCATCCCGCATCGCAGCCATGAATGAGCAGCAACCGTATCCTGCGCCAGAGCCTGCTCGTCCGGTGCCAGTGCCGCCGTATTTCTGGCGCCATATTCTAATCGGCTTCTTTACCGTGGCGCCGCTGTGGGTGACCTGGCTGGTGTTCGATTTTCTTTTCAGTTTGCTGGCACAAACCGGCGCACCTTTTCTGCGCGGCACGGCACGGGGATTACGGCCATTTTTTGGCACTCTGGCCGACTGGCTGATTGATCCCACCGTACAATATGTGCTGGCCGCCCTGGTCACGCTGGTGGGACTTTACGTCGTGGGCCTGCTTACTTCTCTGGTGCTGGGGCGGCGTCTGATCGCGCTCGTGGAGCGCCAGCTTGACCGTCTGCCTCTGGTGCAAACTATTTATGGTGCCACCAAACGCTTCTTGCAGAGTTTGCAGAAGCCGCCACTGAGCGGGCAGCGGGTGGTGCTCATCAGTTTTCCCTCGCCGGAAATGAGGGCGGTGGGTTTTATTACCAAGGTGATGACCGACACGGTTTCGGGACGGCAGCTGGCGGCAGTTTACGTACCCACCTCGCCCAATCCCACCTCCGGCTATATCGAGATCGTGTGCATGGAAGATGTGGTGATGACTGACTGGAGCGTGGAGGAAGCCATGGCTTTTGTCATGACCGGCGGCACCAACGCACCGGAGCAGGTACGATTCAGCAATCCGCCAACATGAAAATACAAACCTTCCTTTTAAACGATCCCATTACGGTATCATGCTGCTCTCGAATTTTTTAGCGCAGTCTGTTGCAAGATTTACTCCTGATGACATCTGAAAATTTTCTTGATCTCCCCCCCCTGTTGAGTGCGCACGGCACGGTTATGTTGCCCGGCTCAAAGAGTATTTCCAATCGTGTGCTGCTGCTGGCGGCGCTGTCCGAAGGTGCAACCGAAGTGTGCGGCTTGCTGCATTCAGACGATACCGAACGCATGCTGGAGGGACTGCAAACATTGGGCGTGAAAGTCGAGACACTGGGTAATAACGCATACCGGGTGACGGGTTGCGGCGGCAATTTTGTTAAGCACGCGAAAGGTGATGCAGAAAAGCCGCTTGAATTGCATTTAGGCAATGCAGGCACGGCGTTCCGTCCGCTGACGGCGGTGCTGGCATTGTCTGGTGGGCATTATGTACTGTCCGGCGTGACGCGCATGCATGAACGGCCCATCGGCGATCTGGTGGATGCGTTGCGCCAATTGGGTGCGGACATTCGTTATCTGGAAAACAAGGGCTTTCCGCCACTGGAGATTTTTCCGGCGAAGTTGGCGGGTGACACCGTACGGATACGCGGCGATGTATCCAGCCAGTTTCTCACCGCGCTGTTGATGGCGTTGCCGTTGGTAGGAAAGACGATAAAGGTTGAGGTGGTCGGCGAACTGATATCCAAGCCTTACATCGAGATTACGTTAGAGATGATGAAACGTTTTGGTGTAGAGGCTCCAAAAAAAGACATCACTCATTTAAAAGTGGCAGAGGGCTGCCACTATGTGTCTCCTCAAAAAATTTATGTTGAGGGTGATGCTTCCTCGGCATCATATTTTCTTGCAGCGGGCGCAATTGGCGGTGGGCCAGTGAGAGTTTTAGGGGTGGGAGGTGATAGTGTGCAGGGTGATGTGCGCTTCGCCGAGGCGCTGGAATTGATGGGCGCACAGATCACAAAGGGTAATCGCTGGATGGAGGCGTGTGCGCCGCTCGATGGCAAACTCAAGGCCATCGACCTCGATTGCAACCATATTCCCGATGCGGCGATGACGCTGGCGGTTGCCGCATTGTTTGCCGAGGGCACCACTACACTGCGCAATATCGCCAGCTGGCGCGTCAAGGAAACTGATCGCATCGCGGCAATGGCGACCGAGCTGCGCAAGGTCGGTGCGACAGTGGAAGAGGGTGCGGATTACATTTGTATTACACCGCCTGCGCAAATCAAACATGCCGCCATCGATACTTACGACGATCACCGCATGGCGATGTGTTTTTCGCTCGCGGCGTTTGGCGCGGCGGGGATGCGCATCAATGATCCGGGTTGTGTTGCCAAGACTTTTCCGGATTATTTTGCGCGCTTCCGCGAAGTGGTGCAGGCGGTGCCGGTGATCACCATCGATGGGCCTTCTGCTTCGGGAAAGGGGACGGTGGCACAGCGCGTCGCCCAGGTATTGGGATTCCATTTTCTCGATAGCGGCGTTCTGTACCGCCTGCTGGGGCTGGCGGCGCAGCGGTATGACGTGGCGCTGGACGATGAAGCGGCACTGGCCAGCCTGGCGGGACAGATGGATATTCGTTTTGAAGGCGCGAACATCTGGCTGGACGGCACAAAAGTGGGAGATGAGTTGCGCACCGAAGAGGCGGGCGCCGCCGCCTCCGGAGTGGCGGCGCTACCTTTGGTGCGCGCTGCACTGTTGGACAAACAGCATGCTTTCCGTCGTGCGCCGGGACTGGTTGCCGATGGGCGTGACATGGGTTCGGTGGTATTTCCGGATGCTGCGTTGAAAATCTTTCTGACCGCCAGCGCTGAGGCGCGTGCCGGGCGCAGATATAAGCAGTTGAAGGAAAAAGGAATGGATGCTAATATCGCCGCCCTTTTGCAAGATATCCGGGTGCGCGACGAGCGGGATACGCAACGTAGCGCTTCTCCCTTGCAACAGGCGCCGGGTGCGAGCCTGCTGGATACCACTGCTCTGAGCATCGAGCAGGCGGTACAGAAAGTGCTGGCAAACTACCCGCAGAAGTAAGGTTCCGCGCACCTCCCCGGTGCTAGGATTTTCCAACTAACCGCCGTGTAAACGGTTTTATCTTTAGGTGTATTTTCAATGAACGCAACTGCTGACGCTGTACTGGATACCGATAGTTTTGCCGCAATGTTTGAAGAAAGTTTGACGCGCAAGGAAATGCGCGCGGGCGAACTGATCACCGCACAAGTTGTGCGTATTGATCACAATATGGTAATTGTGAACGCCGGACTGAAGTCCGAAAGTTTGATTCCGATTGAGGAATTTCTTGATGCCAAAGGTGAACTGGAAGTCAAGGCAGGCGACTTTGTCACCGTCGCAATCGAGGCGCTGGAAAACGGTTATGGCGAGACCAAGCTGTCGCGCGAGAAGGCCAAACGCCTCGCTGCATGGCATGATCTGGAAGCGGCCATGGAAGAAGGCCGTATCGTGGAAGGTTTCGTCAGCGGCAAGGTCAAGGGTGGCCTGACTGCAATGGTCAACGGCATTCGCGCGTTCCTGCCCGGTTCGCTGGTGGATATCCGTCCGGTCAAGGACACCACGCCTTACGAAAACAAGACCATGGAACTGAAGGTCATCAAGCTGGACCGCAAGCGCAACAACGTGGTGGTTTCGCGCCGCGCGGTACTGGAAGCATCCATGGGCGCCGACCGCGAAGCGATCATGGAAAATCTCAAGGAAGGCGCGATCGTCAAGGGTGTGGTCAAGAACATCACCGACTACGGTGCGTTTGTTGATCTGGGCGGTATTGACGGCTTGTTGCACATTACCGATCTGGCATGGCGTCGCGTGAAACATCCTTCCGAAGTGTTGAATGTAGGCGACGAAGTCGAAGCCAAGATTCTCAAGTTCGATCAGGAAAAGAACCGTGTTTCACTGGGCATCAAGCAAATGGGCGATGACCCATGGAATGGTCTGGCACGCCGCTATCCGCAAGGCACACGTCTGTTCGGCAAGGTGACTAACCTGACCGACTACGGCTCATTCGTGGAAATTGAGCAAGGCATTGAAGGTCTGGTGCACGTTTCCGAAATGGACTGGACCAACAAGAATGTTCATCCATCCAAGGTTGTCGCATTGGGCGATGAAGTGGAAGTGATGATTCTGGAAATCGACGAACAGCGCCGCCGTATTTCTCTGGGCATGAAACAATGTAAGCCGAATCCATGGGATGATTTTGCGATCAATCACAAGAAGGGTGACAAGGTTAAGGGGCAGATCAAGTCCATCACCGACTTCGGCGTATTCATTGGTCTGGATGGCGGCATTGACGGCTTGGTGCATCTGTCCGATTTGTCCTGGAGTCAGCCCGGCGAAGAAGCGGTGCGCAGCTACAAGAAGGGTGACGAAGTTGAAGCTGTGGTATTGGCAATCGATGTGGAACGCGAGCGTATTTCCCTTGGCATCAAGCAGATGGAAGGAGATCCTTTCGGTGGCTTTGTTACCGGACACGAAAAGGGAGCAGTGGTCACGGGTACAGTGAAGGCGCTGGATGCGAAGGGTGCGACTATCGTGCTGGAAGGTGATGTTGAAGCCTACCTGAAGGCGTCTGAAGTGTCTGCCGACCGCGTTGAGGACATCCGCACCCATATGAAAGAGGGCGATAGCGTGACTGCCGTAATCATCAATGTGGATCGCAAGAACCGCGGTATCAATTTGTCGATCAAGGCACTCAACAAGGCTGAAGAATCTGCTGCCATGCAGAAGCTTTCCGCCGAAAGCGTTTCCAATGCAGGCACCACCAATCTGGGCGCATTACTGAAGGCCAAGATGAGTGGCAGCAAGACTGAAGCCTGAATCAGGGATTTATCATTATGACTCGTTCCGATTTAATTGCCAGGCTTGCCGAACTGCACCCGCAATTGTTGGCCAAGGATACTGAATTTTCTGTCAAAGTAATTCTGGATACCTTGTCTGCCACGCTGGCGCGTGGCGGGCGTGTTGAGATTCGTGGTTTCGGCACTTTTGCCTTGAATTACCGCCCACCGCGTCAAGGGCGTAATCCCAAGACCGGCGATAAGGTGAAAGTACCTGCCAAGTATGTGCCGCACTTCAAGGCAGGCAAGGAACTACGGGAGCGGGTCTGCGCGCAGATGCGCTGATTCCTGTCCTGTGCGGTTGAAGATGGCGGCATATCGCAAGGTAGAGCCGCCATTTTTTATGCTATCGTTGCGAGACGCCTGCACCACAGCTGTGTATTGATAATACTGCGTCAAAGTGCGACTCAAAATTTTGGTGTGTAAAACATACACTCCGGTATTCGCCACTTGCTCTCCGGGTATAGCCAGCGCCAGCCACACGTTGCAGGAATTTTGTTGTGATAGTTTTTGGGGCAGATGCCATGCGTTATCTCAATTGGGTTTTGCGTGCAGTGTTGTTTTTCGCGCTGCTCGGGTTCGCGTTAAAAAATGACAGCGCTGTCAAGGTGCAGTATTTCTTTGGCCTTGAGTGGGAGTCTTCGCTGGTGATTGTGCTACTGCTGTTTTTTGCTGCCGGCGCAGTTGTCGGTGTACTCGCCATGCTTGCCAATGTACTGCAGCAACGCCGTGAAATTGCGCGCCTGAAGCGTGATATCCGGGTCAAAAATAAACTTGCCGGTATCGGTGAAACGCAGCAAATCCCCATTCAACCCTCCTGATAGACCTGTCTGGTTATGGAATTTGAACCCTGGATGCTGCTGGTCTTTCCGCTTTTTTTCGGAATGGGCTGGTTGGCCGCGCGTATCGACATCAAAGAGTTGCTCTCTGAATCGGGTGCGTTGCCACAATCGTATTTTCAGGGGCTGAACTTCCTGCTCAATGAGCAGCAGGATAAGGCTATTGAGGCCTTTATCGAGGTGGTCAAGGTCGATCCGCAAACCATCGAACTGCACTTTGCGCTGGGTAGTCTGTTTCGCCGGCGCGGAGAAATTGATCGCGCCCTGCGTATGCACCACAATTTGGTGGATCGTGCCGATCTGGACAATGATAAACGCCAGCAGGCGATTTTCGAACTGGCGCAGGATTATCTGAAAGCAGGTATTTTTGATCGCGCCGAGAGCCTGTTTCGCGAACTGAAAAAGACTGCGTATGCCAAGCCGTCACTGGAATTCCTGCTGGAACTATTTCAGAAGGAACACGACTGGCTCAAGGCGATTGATATTGCACAACAGCTGGCAGCGGCAACCGGCCAGCCTTACAGCAAGCAGGCTGCACTGTTTTACTGTGAACTGGCAAGCGAGGAGATTGCAAAGGACAATACCGTTGCGGCGTACGGGCATTTACAACAGGCGTTGACGATTTATCCGGGAGCGGTACGTGCCACGATGATGCTGGGTGATATGGTAGTTAGTGAATGCAGGCACGAACAGGCCATTTCTATTTGGAAAAACATCGAGATACAGGATGCGCAATATCTGCCGCTGGTCGCGGAGCGCCTGCTGAATGCTTATCGCTACCTGGATAGAGAGGCGGAGGGCATTGCTCTGTTGCGTGAATATCTGGGTAAATATCACTCGTTAGACTTGATGAATGTGGTGTTCGACGGGGTGATAAAAAACGAAGGCCCGGCTGCTGCCTATCAACTGGTGCGCGACGAGTTGCAGCACAATCCATCCTTACTGGGGCTGGATAAATTGCTTGAGGCGCGACTGTTGGAAATGCCGATGGAGCGGCGCGCCGATGTCGAGCTGGTGAAGGATTTGGTGCATAAACGTACACGCAATCTGGCAATGTATCATTGTGCTCATTGCGGCTTCAAGGCGCGCCAGTTCTACTGGCACTGCCCGGCCTGTCAGGCTTGGGACAGTTATTCACCGCGCCACACTGAAGAAACAGAAATTTCTGTATGAGTGACCCCAGGATCATTGTCGCGCTGGATTATCCGGAAGCGGCACCGGCACTGGCGCTGGTTGAACGCCTGCAACCGGAATTGTGCCGCCTCAAGGTGGGTAAAGAGTTGTTTACTGCGACTGGACCGCAACTGGTCGAACAGTTGCAGCAGCGCGGTTTCGAAATTTTTCTCGACCTGAAGTTTCACGATATCCCCAACACGGCTGCGCAGGCCTGCAAAGCCGCAGCTGACCTGGGGGTGTGGATGGTCAATGTGCATGCGCTGGGCGGGCGCAAGATGCTGGAAGCGGCGCATGAAGCGGTTGTCGGCAGCACGCACCAGCCCAAGCTGATTGCCGTGACGCTGCTCACCAGTATGGCGCAGGAAGACCTCGCCGACCTCGACATTAACGCTACACCAGCCGAGATGGTGCTGCGTCTGGCAAAGCTGGCGCACGCCAGCGGGCTGGACGGCGTGGTGTGTTCCGCGCAGGAAGCCGCGCTATTGCGCAAACAGTGCGGCAAAGATTTTTGTCTGGTGACGCCGGGTATTCGTCCGGCGCAGGCCAGTCTTGATGACCAGTCGCGAGTAATGACGCCGCTTGCTGCATTAAAAGCAGGCGCCAACTATCTGGTGATTGGGCGGCCGATCACCAAGGCTGTGGATCCACTGCAGGCATTGCTTGAGATCAATCGGGAGATCGGGGGAGCAGCATGAATCAAAACAGTGCGAGGCGGTCATGATGGCGTTGCCAGAGTTCAGCGGTGCAAAGATACTGGTGGTTGGTGATGTGATGCTGGACCGCTATTGGTTTGGCGATGTTTGCCGCATTTCGCCGGAAGCACCGGTGCCGGTACTCAAGGTGGAGCGTATCGAAGAGCGCCCTGGCGGGGCTGCCAACGTGGCACGCAATATCGTTGCACTTGGCGCGCAGGCCACTTTGCTGTCGGTGGTTGGCGACGATGAGGCGGGTGTGCACTTGGAGAAATTGCTGAATCAGCACGATAACCTAAGCGCACTGCTGCATCGTGACAGCAGCATCTCGACCACCATCAAGTTGCGTGCCGTCGCGCGCCAGCAGCAATTGCTGCGTATCGACTTCGAGACTCAGCCCAGCCACGAAGTACTGAATGCAAAGCTGATGGATTTTCGTACCAAGCTACCGGAGGCGGATGTGGTGATTCTGTCTGACTATGGCAAGGGTGGACTGGCGCACATCAGTGAAATGATTCGGCTGGCGCGCGCAGCAGGCAAACCGGTGTTGGTGGACCCCAAGGGTGACGATTACGTCCGTTATCACGGCGCGACACTACTCACACCGAACCGCAGTGAATTTCGCGAAGTGGCGGGTAGATGGAAGACCGAAGCAGAATTCAACGCCAAGGCAGAAAAATTGCGCTCTGAGTTGCAGCTCGATGCGCTGCTGATCACGCGTAGTGAGGATGGCATGAGCCTGCATCGCGCCAACGAAGCACTGCACGAGCCAGCGCAAACACGCGAAGTATTCGATGTCAGCGGCGCAGGTGATACCGTAATCGCCATGCTGGCGGTGATGCTGGCGAGCGGTGCGGATATGCTCGATGCGATGCGTATCGCCAACCATGCGGCAGGTATCGTAGTGGGTAAACTGGGCACAGCGGTAGCCAGCCGTGAAGAGATTATTCAGGATATGCAGTAAGTGCTGGCAGCGGGTAAATAGAGAGTGGTGAATAGAAAGTGGCTTTCCCGCTTTCAACTTGTTACTGAGGTGTGCAGCGCCAACCCACTTTCTTAAAAATAAATTGAAGGGAACAAAAATGTACTACATCGTTACCGGCGCTGCCGGATTTATCGGTTCCAATCTGGTCAAGGCGCTCAACGAGCGCGGTGAGAACAACATCATCGCGGTGGACAATCTCAGGAATGCCGACAAGTTCAGGAATCTGGCCGATTGCGAAATCGCCGACTATCTCGACAAGGAAGACTTCCTCAAGAAATTGCAGGATGGTTTTTTCGATGGATTGGTTAGCGCGGTGCTGCATCAGGGCGCATGCTCCGACACAATGGAAACCGACGGACGCTACATGATGGGCAACAACTACCAGTACACGCTGGAGTTGCTGAATTACTGCCAGAACGAGGAGGTCCCATTCCTGTATGCCTCATCCGCCTCGGTGTATGGCGGCAGTAAAGCATTCAGGGAAAGCCGCGAATGCGAAGCGCCACTGAACGTGTACGCCTATTCCAAATTTCTGTTCGACCAGATCGTGCGGCGTCGTTGGCACAAGCGCAATGCGCAGATTGTCGGGCTGCGCTATTTTAATGTGTACGGCTCGCGTGAACAACACAAGGGGCGTATGGCTTCAGTTGCATTTCACTTTTTCAACCAGTATCGCGCCGATGGCAAGGTGAAGCTGTTCGAAGGTTGCGACGGCTATGCAGATGGCGGGCAACTGCGCGATTTCGTCTCGGTCGAGGATGCGGTCAAGGTAAATATGTATTTCCTCGATAATCCGCACAAATCAGGCATCTTTAATCTGGGTACCGGCCAGGCACAAAGTTTCAATGATGTGGCCATGTCGACTATCAATGCCTTGCGTGAGACCGAAGGCAGGTCGGCACTGAATCTCGCCGAGCTGCAACAGCAAGGGCTGATCGAGTACATCCCGTTCCCCGAAGCGTTGCGTGGCAAATACCAGAGCTACACCCAGGCCGACATCGGGGCACTGCGCAGCAGTGGCTATGCCGAACCGTTCCTGACAGTGGAGCAGGGCGTGGCGCGCTATGTGGGACAGATGCTCAAAGCAGCGGGGTAAATATGTATACCTCCATAGAGAATTTCATCGGCAATACTCCGCTCGTCAGACTCCAGCGCATTCCCGGCAACACCAGCAATATGTTGTTGGCCAAGCTGGAAGGCAATAACCCCGCCGGTTCGGTGAAAGACCGTCCGGCGTTGTCGATGATTATGTGCGCCGAACAACGCGGCGAAATCAAGCCGGGCGATACACTGATCGAGGCAACCAGCGGCAACACCGGCATCGCGCTGGCGATGGTGGCGGCGGTGCGCGGCTACCGGCTAATCCTGGTGATGCCGGAAAATCAGAGCGTGGAACGCTGCCAGGTCATGCGCGCCTATGGGGCGGAACTGCTGCTGACGCCAAAACAAGGTAGTATGGAGCTGGCGCGCGACACGGCAGAAAAGCTGTGTGCCGAGGGTAACGGCATCATCCTCGACCAGTTCGCCAACCCCGATAATCCGCTGGCACATTACGAGGGCACCGCGCCGGAAATCTGGCGCGATACGCAAGGCAAACTCACGCATTTTGTCAGCAGCATGGGTACTACCGGCACCATCATGGGATGTTCGCGTTTCTTCAAGGAACGCAATCCTGCCATTCAAATTATCGGCGTACAACCGGAAGAGGGCGCTCAGATTCCCGGTATCCGCAAATGGCCACAAGCCTATCTGCCGAAAATTTATGACGGCAGCAATGTGGACCGACTGGAATATGTGAGCCAGCGCGATGCGGAGCAAATGACTCACCGCTTGGTGCGTGAGGAAGGTATCTTCTGTGGCATCTCGTCCGGTGGCGCGCTGGCTGTGGCACTGCGTATCTCGCAACAGGTCGAGAACGCGACCATTGTATTTATTGCCTGTGACCGGGGCGACCGCTATCTGTCTACCGGAGTTTTCCCAGCCTAAAATCCTGTCTGAGCAAACTTGGGTTTGGATAGTGCCGGATTCTGCGCGAAGTAGCGTTTGATGCCGCTCAAAATCGCATTGGCGATTTTCATTTGATAGGCTTCATCGTTCAGGCGACGCTCTTCACTAGGATTGCTGATAAAAGCAGTTTCGACAAGAATAGACGGGATGTCTGGTGATTTTAGTACGGCAAATCCGGCCTGTTCGACTTGGCCGCGATGCAGATCGTTGATGTCACCCAATTCGCTCAGTACATGTTTGGCGAGTTTCATGCTGTCGTTGATGGTGGCGGTCTGCGACAGATCAAGCAGGGTGCGCGCCAGATAGGGATCTTTTACCGCGATGTTTACCCCACCAATCAGATCTGCTTCATTTTCTTTCTTTGCCAGCCAGCGTGCCGCCGTACTGGTTGCACCGTGCTCGGACAGTGCGAACACCGCCGAGCCGCGCGCGCTTGGTTTGATAAACGCGTCGGCGTGTATCGAAATGAACAGGTCTGCATTCACCTTGCGCGCCTTGGCAACACGTCCGCTGAGCGGGATGAAGTAATCGCCGTCGCGAACCAGCACGCCGCGCATATTTGGCGTTCCATCCACCAATGTTTTCACTTTGCGCGCGATAGCCAGTGTGACGTTCTTCTCATGCGAACCTTTCCTGCCAATTGCCCCAGGATCTTCGCCGCCGTGTCCGGCATCAATCGCGATGATTAAGGTGCGGGCACGTAATTCCGGCAGATTGGGCGTTGCATTCGCAGGGGGAGGCAGTTTGTTGCTCAGGTCCGTACTTAATCCCGGATGTCCTTCTGCGGGTGGTTTGGTTGTGGCTGGTGCACTGGCGGCTTCCAAGGCAGATGCTTTGGGTTGTTCGAGCAAAGCCATCAGTGGGTCAAGCGGTTGGGCAGGGTACACATCCAGCACCAGGCGATAGCCGTATTCGCCGACCGGTTTGAGGGCAAATAACTGTGGCTCAATTTCACTTTTCAAGTCCAGCACCAGACGTACTACACCGGGTTTGAATTGCCCCACACGCACACTCTTGATGTAGGGGTCATCGTCGCCGACCAGTTTGATCAGGTCATCGAGCGCGTTGCCGGGTTCGACATCTTCCAGGTCGATTACCAGACGTTCCGGATTGCTCACGGTGAACATATTATGACGAATGGCGTGCCTGGATTCGAGTGTCAGGCGCGTGTAATCCTGTGCTGGCCAGACGCGTACAGCACTAACGGCAACGGCTGCAAATACTTGTGGCAACCACAACAGTGTTGTAAAAGTAAGAAGCGTTATAACTGCTCTAAGCATTGTTTTCCTGCCTCCGTGTTGGCGCGAACCTCCACTTTGCGTCCCTTGTTCAGAACCGCCAGATTTATTTCCACATCAGCCTGCGGAGCCAGTCCCTGCGCCTTCTCCGGCCATTCAATAAAGAATATGCTATATCCGTCAAACTCGTCACGAAAGCCGGCGGCTTCCCATTCCGTCTCATCGTGCAGGCGATACAGGTCGAAGTGGCGCAAGTTTAACCCGGCGACATGGTAGGGTTCAACCAGCGTATAGGTGGGGCTTTTGACGCTACCGGTATAACCAAGCGCATTCAGCATGCCGCGTACCAGCGTAGTCTTGCCTGCGCCAAGGTCGCCGCGCAAGTAAATCACCATGCCCGGTTTCAACTGTGCAGCGAGCCGCCGTGCCAGCGCAAGCGTGGCAACTTCATCGACGAGGGTGAATCTGATTCGGCTATTATCCTGACTATGCAAAACGAAATTCCTCAATCGATCAATTATGCGGCACTCACCGCACGGATACGCGCATGGGCGCATGAGCTTGGTTTTCAGGCCGTGGGTATCAGCGATACCGATCTTTCGACCGGGGAGAACGGCCTGTTGCAATGGTTGGCCAGCGGTTATCACGGTGCGATGGATTATATGGCAAAACACGGCACCAAACGCAGCCGCCCGGCGGAGCTGTTACCCGGCACATTGCGTGTTATCTCACTGCGCATGAATTGTGCGCCGCCCCATGTGCGAGATAGTTGGCAGGTGTTGGCGGAAGGCGAGCGCACCTTTATTTCACGCTATGCGCTGGGGCGCGATTACCACAAGGTATTGCGCAACCGTTTGGCAAAGCTGGCCGAGAAAATTTATGCCGAAGTAGCCGGGTTTAACGGGCGTGTATTTACTGACAGTGCGCCGGTAATGGAGGTAGAGCTGGCGCGCAAAGCCGGTTTGGGTTGGCGTGGCAAGCATACGCTGCTGCTGTCGCGCGAACAGGGGTCATGGTTTTTTCTCGGCGAGATCTATGTGAACTTGCCACTGCCGGTCGACGAGCTGCAGCAAGAGCACTGCGGAGCCTGCACGCGCTGTATTGATATTTGTCCGACGCAAGCCATCGTCGCTCCATACCGTGTTGATGCGCGCCGCTGCATTTCCTACCTCACTATCGAACTCAAGGGCAGCATTCCGGTTGAGTTGCGCGTACTGATCGGCAATCGTATTTACGGCTGCGATGATTGTCAGTTGGTATGCCCGTGGAATAGTTTTGCCCAGGCCAGCGTCGAGCCGGATTTCGCAGTACGGCACGGGTTGGATGATGTGTCCTTGATCGAGTTGTTCGCGTGGGACGAGGCTGAGTTTATGACCAGGCTGGCAGGCAGCGCGATCTATCGCATCGGCCATGAGCAATGGCTGCGTAATATCGCCGTGGCGTTGGGTAATGCACCAAGAAGCGCTGCTGTCATCGGCGCGCTGGAGTCCCGTTCTGTGCATCCATCCGCACTGGTGTGCGAGCATGTGGTATGGGCGCTGGCAAGACAGTTCAGTAAATAAACCGCTTCCGCAATTCTTCCAGATTCAATTCATGCAAAATTTGCTCCATTCTTTCTTGCGCATTCTTGCGCGGCGTATCCGTGTGGCGCGCGATAATCAGCTCATTCTTCATCGAGTGCTCCCAGCCGACCAGTTCCGTCACTGTTACTTGATAACTGTGCGCTTCCAGCAGCAGGCAGCGTAGTACGTTGGTGAGGTGGCTGCCGAATTCGCGGGTATGAATCGGGTGGCGCCAGATTTCCGAGAGTGGTGTTTTGCCGAAGGATTGATTTTTATGTTTGTTCAGTGCCGCAGCCACTTCGGCCTGGCAACAGGGTATCAGCACGACGAATTTTGCCTGCTTGCGCAGCGCAAATTTGATTGCTTCGTCGGTAGCGGTGTTACAGGCATGCAATGCGGTAACGACATCGATTTGTTCGGGCAATTGCTGCGAGTGAATGGACTCTTCTACCGATAAACTCAAAAATGACATACGCGCAAAACCAAACCTCTCGGCCAGTTCGCGAGATTTGCCGACCAGCACCTCACGGGCTTCAATGCCATAAATATGGCCAGTCTCTCGCGCTTTCATGAATAGGTCGTAGAGGATAAAACCCAGATAGGATTTGCCCGCACCGTGATCTGCCAGTGTCAGGTCTTGCCTGGCAGCAAACACCTCATCCAGTAACGGCTCGATGAAATGATACAAATGATAAACCTGCTTCAGTTTGCGGCGGCTGTCCTGATTGAGTTTGCCGTCGCGTGTCAGGATATGCAACTCTTTAAGCAATTCGACGGATTGGCCGGATTTGATTTCGGGAATGGAATTCATGGTGGTTTTGCTCTGATCAGGCTTTGGTTCGGTATTTGTTGGACGGCAGATAATAGCGTGTTTCATTGGTATTGAATTGTGCGAAGTTTTGTACCAACAAAACCCCAGTGCTGTGCGGTGATTGGAAAGGGCTGGTGGTTGGGACGGTTGGGTGCGCTAGCCTCTACGATAAAGGGCCGCAGTGAATTTGACATGTAAGAGTGACTTGCTCATCGATACCTCTGGCGGTATTGCCAGAGGTGAGGTCTGCCGATGGATAGTGAAGCTGTAATCAACATGGACACTGCCCGCACTGCCTTGTGGAATGTGTGGGTCGCTGATGAGTGGTTTGAGGCAGTGCTCTGAAAATTTCACTTTGCGAATAGATTCATATCGTTGTCAGGCGCAGTCTGAACTCCAGAAAGTATCTATCAAGAGCGTTACCGCTTGTGCCGCAATAAAAATGCACATAGCGTTTGACGAGGCTGGGATGCTTTGCTATAGTTCGCCTCTTCGCTGACGCGGGGTGGAGCAGCTCGGTAGCTCGTCGGGCTCATAACCCGAAGGTCATAGGTTCAAATCCTGTCCCCGCAACCCATCAGCCCGATCTTTAAAAAACAAACGAACAACCGACGAGTGTAGGCGCTTGGTTTTTGGGGAGTTTCTGTATCCTTTGGGATGTGGGAACGACTTTAAAAAACAGCAGTAAAAAGTGCTTACGCGAAG
>Ga0307376_10002689_pt1 | contig 17133 bp, 14 predicted proteins | sample TR2MG_FD_202536 | JGI IMG/M metagenome (GOLD analysis project Ga0307376, IMG submission 202536) | Soil microbial communities from Risofladan, Vaasa, Finland - TR-2 | ecosystem: Environmental > Terrestrial > Soil > Coastal area > Acid sulfate soil | place: Finland: Risofladan, Vaasa | collected...
TTTTCTCAGGGAGGAGAAGATAGCCCTTTTGGCAGGAAAAAGCCTGCTGCTACCCTCACCTGTAAGGAAGAGCCCTTTCTTTGATTTGACGGCTTTGACAAACCGTTGTGAAACGGAAGGATCGAAAGAACTGATAATGCCTGGCGCCTCCATCATTTCTCTGACAAGGGCGAACTTGCTGTACTTTTTCTCTGTTAGATTCATCAGGCTGTCTGCTATTGTTTTACAATAAATTCTTTAAGGTCACGCTGCACCTGCGGATCTTTCTGGAACCCTCCGCCAAGATGCTGCCAGTATACTTCGGCATAATCAACACCTGCTAATTTACCATAGTTTTTATTGCCCTCAAGCACGAATCCGAAGAAATCATCAATTTTGTGCATATGTTTCATCAGTTCGAGCTGTGAATGATGCCTGCCGAGCATCTCAATCTTAGTCTTCACCACGCTTGTGACATCGACGAAGAAGTGGGGAGGCGTTATCTGTGAACCCAGGGGATCACTCAGTGTCAGGGGCGAAGAGTGGTACAGCAACGGCGTTACCTCCAGCGGCTTTTCCGGCACCGGCACCGGGTCGAGTGAGGCCACCATAGCTGCCGCCTCAACAATGGCGGCTGTTGCACGGTGATCAGGATGATAATCGTTTGACAGATGCGTGAAGACTATCCCGGCCCTCACCTTGCGCATGAGAGAAATGGTTTTCAGTCTCATCTCCGGATTATCAAACAGGGAACCGTCAATCCCCCCCAGGGAATAGTACTCAGCGTCAAGCACTGCTGCTGCTGCCTGTGCTTCACCGAACCTGACCCTGGCTGTCTCCTCCATGCTCATGTTGCAGCCCCCAAGGTCGCCGCCGGTCATTGTGGCTATTATAATCTTATATCCCCGGTCATGCAGGAGCTTCAGCGCTCCTGCATTCCACGCCTCCGCATCATCAGGATGTGCATTGAGGGATAATACTACTTTGTTGAATTCTGTTGCCATAGCTTGTGAGATTTATTTCTTAACCATAATCCTTTCCAGTTTTATAAAACCGGGCAGTTCTCCCGTGAGAGGCTTCATATATCTTCTGAAGGCCTCGGAGACAAAATTCCCTTCTTCATTGAAATATTCTGCCGGCATCGGCTTCGCTGCCACTGCCACATCGTTCAGGGGCACTTTGCTAAAAACCGTTCTATACGGCTCGTCTGAGAGTCGTTCTATTGTCACCATGTACCCTGATGCGCCCGTCTCAGCCAGTCTCACGGCCTCTGTTCCGCACCGGTACGCCTCGCTGAGGTCAAGGGGCAAAGCCCTGACAAAGTCGCTCATTATCAGCGACTCCGTTATCTGAAACTCTCCGCGGAGGCCATACTCAGATGATATCATGCGATGCAGGTTAAGGGCCACGCTGGCACCGCCCATGGCACCAAACTCGGTATTGCTGAATTTGTCCTTCACAACGGATGAGCTCACGGGGGTGCCGTCTGCAAACCTGATGCCCTCGCCGCAGACCACAGAAACCCACCCGTAATTCTTTATGCACCTCTCAACGTCAGCAAGGAATTTCTCAGTGCTGAAATGATGCTCCGGGGTATAGATGAGGTGCGGAGCATCATCTTCGTCCTTCCTGACCATTGCAGTGGCGGCAGCAAGCCATCCGGCATCACGACCTATTGTCTGGTAGACAACAAACTGGTCCACTTTTTTCATGTCACGGGCGAGCATGCCGGCCTGCATTACGTTAAGCATGTTAGACCTTGCCGCGGAGGCAAAGCCGGGAGTATGGTCAGTGCCGAAGAGATCATTGTCAACAGTCTTGGGTATCCCCACCCCGGTGAGGCCATACCCTGACCGGCGGCAATAATCCTCTATCCTGTTGACGGTGTCCATGGTGTCATTCCCCCCTATAAGGAAGAAATAATGAATGTCATACTTCTTCAGGACTTCCAGGATCCTGGGGAGATCTTCTTCCCTCACCTTATGACGTGAAGAGCCGAGAGCCGAAGAGGGTGTCTCACGAAGTCCTTTTATGACCCGTGACGACTGTCTTCCAAGGTCATAGAGCCACTCGTTCATGAGCCCCTCGATGCCGTAGTTCATGCCGTAGATCTCACCTATGACGGAAGAGGACATGGCGGCGTCGATGACTCCCGCCAGGCTTGCGTTAATGACTGATGTAGGGCCCCCGGACTGCCCGATGACTGCATTGCCTTTTGCCATAAATATATTATTGCAGGTTCCTAAATAAACTTCAGCGTGCCGAAAAACTCAGGCCGGTGGTAGTCGGGCTTCTCCGTCTTCACAGGGTTCCAGGTGACAAAATGAGGATTGCTGAGCTTGTCTCCGCATTTATAAAAGTTTGCACTGAAGGTCTTGCCCTTCAGTGCGGTCACATGATGGTGAAAGAAAATGTCAAGAGGTATGGCTAAAGTAAGTGACCACCGGATGTCTCCCTTAATCTCCCCGAAAGGCTTGTCTCCCATAGTTGTTATTCGGCGGATACGCTCCGTATAAGCCGGATCAGCCCTCACGCTGTCAGCACGTCCGTGTCCTGCACCCAGCAGGACAGTCCCTATGGGATTAAATTCAAAGTTGTAGTAGATGCCGTCATCGGATGGTGATACAAAAAATTCCACGCAGGAGTCTTCACATACCATCTGGTTGGGCTCGTCCTTTTCTGCTTTGGTGTTACTCTCCCTTACATAGTACTTCAGGTAGATCTCCTTTTCACCCCAGGCAATATTGAATTTCACATCAGGCTTATAGCTGTAATTCTCCCAGTTAATAGTACCTATGACATTGCCATCCCCCAGTTCATCAAGCCTGGCTGATACTTCAGCCATGGCCGGATAACCGCTCCCTGCAATCAACCTTGTAACTTCAATAACCTTCATTGAATATTGGTTTTGTCTACTTCTGAACCAGAAGAACCAATAACACAAAGATATCACATGTATGTGAGAGGAGCAAATCTATTTCAGCTCTTTCCAGATCAGGGCGGAGGCGCCCAGTACGGCAGCACGGGCCTCCGGGAGTTCTGACGGCAGCACATTAAAGGTGCCGCGGAAGACAGGCTGCACAAGTTCGTCGGCATACTTTCTGACGGGTTCGAAGATGGCATCGCCGGCCTGTGCAAGGCCCCCGAAGAGGAATATGGTTTCAGGGCTTGAAAAGATGACTGCATTGGCTATGCCGAGGGCTATCATGTGTGCTGTCTGGTCGATGGCCATCTGTGCTATGATGTCACCGGCGGCAGATGCTTCAACCACGCGTCTTGATGTAATCTCCGTGCTCTTCAGGTCTCGCAGTATGCTATCCTCGCGGCGGTCGCTCAGGAGGAACATCACCGTGCGCACAAGACCCGTGGCTGAAGCGTATGTCTCCAGACATCCCCTGCGGCCACAGCCGCAGACTCTGCCGCCTTCGGCTACCGTCATATGACCCAGCTCACCTGCAAAACCGGTATGACCATACACAACCTCACCATCAACGACAATGCCGCTGCCAAGACCTGTCCCTAATGTCAGTATTATAAAGTTCTTTATACCCCTGGCGCCGCCGAAGAGCATCTCCCCCAGCGCGGCGGCATTAGCATCATTGGTAATGCGTGTTCTCAATCCTGTCTTACGCCCGGTGATCCTCACCAGCGGTATGATACCCTTCCACCGCAGGTTGGTCGCCAGCTCAATGGTGCCCTTGTTGAAATTCGCATTGGGCGCCCCTATCCCAATACCCACAAGCTTCAGATCATCCCTCCCGGAAACCATCTCCTTAAGCTTGCTGTCAAGCGCTGTCACAAAGTCATCGGCAAAAGCATAGTCGGCCGTCGCCAGCCTGCCTTCACCATGTATCTCTCCCTCTCCATCAACAAGCCCGATGATGGTGTTTGTCCCGCCGATATCAACTCCGGCAACTACTTCTTTCATCATATTCCCTTTTTAAACTTCTTTCAACAGATCAGGCTTTGTCCGGTATGTCTCCAGTACCAGCTCGCCAAACAGGGTGTTCGCCCATGCAAACCATTTGCGGGTAAATTGTGTGGGGTCATCCTTCATAAAAGACTCATGCATGAAGCCCGTTGCAGCATGAGTGTTCTTAAGCATCCGTAGTGATGCAACGATATCATAATCACTGTTAGCCGTCAATGCCTTTACGGTGATCCCGAGGGGCCACACGCGGTTAAGGCCTGTATGCGGACTCCCAACCCCGGCACCCATGATGCCAGAGAAGTACCAGGGATTGCTCCTGCTCAGGACAAAATTCCTCGTTCTCAGGTAGAGCGGATCATTGCGGTCAATGGTGCCGAGATATGGCATGGCCAGCAGGCTGGGCACATTGGCATCATCCATAAAATTGAAATTATGATATCCGTCGGTCTCGTAAGGTATTATCTCTCCGTATTCCGGATGATTCGCCCTGGCATATTTGTTCAGCGCCGCCTCCACCTCATCAGCCAGGGCCGTTGCCCCGGCACTCAGGGTTGTATCATTCAGTACAATGGAAGATATCTCGGCTATCTGGTGCAACGACTTTACGGCAAAGTAGTTGGATGGTATGAGAAATGGCCATGTGGTGGCATCATCTGATGGTCTGAAAATGGAAACGATAAGTCCCACAGGAACTATCGGATTGCCATACCCGCCACCGGCAACCGTATCCGTCTGCCATCCTGTTACTCTCTGAAACCTGTATGGCCCCGGGCCCTCTTTACGCTGCTGCTGATTAAATGTCTTTATCACCAGCTGCATCGCTTCCTTCCATGAGGCGTCAAAGACAGAAGTGTCTCCTGTGGTCTTCCAGTAGCCGTGTGAAAGTCTCACAGGATAACAAAGGGAGTCTATTTCCCACTTGCGCTCATGCAGCTCGGGCTTCATCTCGGTAAGGTCACTCATCCATTCGCTCTGCCCCGGACCGTCATTGAATGCATTTGCATAAGGATCAATATGGATGCACTTAACCTGCCTGTTTATAACGCCTGCAATGAGATCCTTAAGCCCGGCATCAGAGGCTGTCAGTGACATGTAAGGCCATACCTGCGCCGTTGAGTCGCGAAGCCACATGGCATGAATGTCGCCGGTGATCACAAAGGTATCAGGTCTCTTATCCTTCTCGCTGAAACTGACTGTGGTATCAAGGGTGTTCGGGAAGCAGTTTTCAAAGAGCCAGGCCAGCTCATTGTCTCCGAGAAACGACTTTACCTCTTTTATCGTCTCCTCAACAGCTTTGCTCCGGAACCTGCGCAGCGCCGGCAATGGCCTGTTAGACAATCTGTTAACCTTTTCCTGCATGGCAAATGACGGCACGCCGGCGGTTACCGCAGCGCCGGCAATTACACTGTTCCTTATGAATCTTCTGCGGGTTGTCATCTCTCTTTACCTTTTTATTTCCGGCTTGCTGCGCAGCGATACGTCCTTCCTGTACTTCAGGCTGATATCCCAATCCTGCTCCAGCTCCCAGTTTATCTTTACATCAAGCTCTCCGTTGTAATAGGTGACAGGCTCCGGACTGACCAGCGGTATATAGCTGCCTGTCGTCCAGGCCCTGTTGCCGTCAAGGTCATAAATGACCTTCATCCTGTACTTCCCCTTGTCAAGAAGCTCAAACACAACTTTGCCCGGACTCTTCACAAATAACTCCCTAGCGACTCTCTCCCTGTCAGCAAGGAGCTGAATGATAACATCGCCTTCGTAGCCCGTAAGATTGGTCGTGACATTTCCGTAGTCCTCGCGGGTGGCAACGGTAAATCTGTACCCTGTTGAATCTGAAAATGAGTTGTAAATATCCGAAAAGGAGCTGTCAGAGCATGAAAGAGAGTATGAAACGCCGGGAAGCAGGGCGGCATTCATAATATAACGACGCAGGTCAAGTGAATCCCTGGCAAAAGAGTGAGGAACATTTACCGCCACCGAATCAATCAGCCGTTTGAGGGTGATCTTTGAGGTATCCGGTTCATTCATCGGCGCCATGCCCGCAAACCATATACGCGTACCGGGTCTTATCTTTGTGCTGATGTTTGTCCTGTATGTTCCGCCGGTGCGCCTTGGCGTTCCTCTTGTTACTGCCGGCTTCTGAAATCTCAGAGACACGGTGTCGGTCCTTGACACGTTGGTGCCCGTGCTGTCAGTGAAGGGATATGTTACCAGTGCCTCTATTAAAACGCGATTGTAAACCGAGTCTTCGGTGATCCAGAGTCTGAATGTGTCACGTTTAAGATTGTTCTCCATGAACCATGCCTCATCAGGCACATCTCTTAGTTTCACTGAAAACTCCGATGTGTCAGATGGCCGTGCCAGGCCAAAGGCAAGGGACCCTGCGCTCTTCCGCTCTGTAAATGTCAGATACTGCTTTGAGGGGTCAACGAGGAATGCATATATGCGGTGCCTGCCGTAGGTGTAGACCGAAGCCTTTGCGCTCTCCGGCGCAGCCGGCAGTTTGTAGCTGACGCTGTCAAGATCGTTAATGGAATAGTCGGCCGGGGTGATCACCAGCACAGAATCACAGAAGGCAAACGTCTCAGACTCAAGGTCATATTTCTTGTTGCCATTCAGGTCTTTCATGCCAAAAAGCCTGTAGGTCCCGGGCTTTACATTGCTTATGGCAAATCCTCCTGAGGGATTCGGCATGGATATGTATGCCGGAAGAAGCGTGCGCGGGGCTGTGTCTGACAGGTTTGAATACATCATCACCAGCATATCCGCAGCAGTCTCCAGGTCGGTGGCATTGAAGACGTTACCCGTTACAGTAAGCGAGTCGAGCACCGGCCCCGTGGAGAAAACATACTGGTAATTGGGTATGGGATTGTTCTCGTTATTATCACGTATGGCATCCTGAAAATAAAATGTATAGGTGGTGCTGTCAGCGAGGACCTCATCCCAGCTTACAACAAGGTCCTTGCCCTTCAGCCTGACCACCGGTTTCTTTTCCAGGGGTGGCGAGACCATGAACTTGTCAGTGATCTTGTCTAGCACAACGTACTCATCAAAGGAAACAGTAAATGATTTATTGGTGAACATCACCGTGCCGTTTTCGGGCTGACTTTTAAGTGTCACGGGAGGGTCAGCATCTTTGGGTCCTCCTGAGGGTGCGCTTATCTTGGCACAAGCTGCCACGGCGAGGATCATCAGCCCGGCAACGCCCACCCTGTTTGCTATGTAACTCTTAATGTTCACTGTTTACAAACTTACATCAAATTTTCCCTTTTGCCCTTCTTCTTGTCCCGTATGGACTTTTTTTTATTTAAGTTTGTATTCCAAACACTGAAATTATGACCCTTCAAATCATTCCGTGGGACATCAATCCCGAGATATTCAGAATCGGTAGTTTTGCAGTAAGATGGTACGGACTTCTCTTTGCCTCCGGCTTTCTCTTCGGATACTACATAATGCAGCGCATGTTCAGGAACGAGGGTCTGGGCGACGCCGTTCTCGACAGGCTCACTGTTTATGTGGCTATTGGCACTATCCTTGGCGCCCGGCTCGGGCACTGCTTCTTCTATGAGCCGGATTACTATCTGGCACATCCTGTGGAGATACTGAAGGTGTGGCACGGGGGCCTTGCAAGCCACGGCGCCGCAATAGGGATACTCCTCGCCCTGTGGCTCTTCGTCCGCAAGGAGAAAAAACCTTATATATGGGTTATCGACAGAGTGGTAGTTGTGGTGGCCCTCGCCGGAGCCCTTATCCGACTCGGAAATCTTATGAACTCGGAAATATACGGTGTCGAGACAACGCTTCCCTGGGGATTCGTTTTCCTGCGTAACGGCGAAAATGCCCCTAAACATCCCACACAGATCTATGAAGCATTGGCATATCTCTTCACTTTCGTCCTCCTCCTTAGAATCTACTGGAAGAACAAGGGAAAACAGCGTCCGGGGCTCCTTTTCGGCCTCTTCCTGATATGCGTCTTCTTCTTCAGGTTCCTGGTTGAATATTTAAAGGAAGACCAGGTGGCTTTCGAGGCAGGGATGAAGCTGAATATGGGACAGTGGCTAAGCATACCTTTTGTCCTTGCCGGGATTGTGCTTCTGATATGGGCATACCGGCGAAAAGAGCCGGGGCCGCTGAAAGCGAAGCGGTAGAGACAATACAAAATCCTGTCTCCCGTAAGAAATTATCCTTTCTTTATCAGCCCGTAGAATATCAGGCGTAGTATTGCCTCAAGCCGGACATTAATATCGATATCGCGTTTTCGCCAGAAGAGGGGCACCTCGAATCCTTTCAGCATCGTCTGGATTGCCATGGCCGTATATTCACTGTCCTCCACCTCAAAAATGCCGCGGTTGTTGCCCAGGTAGACCAGCAGCCTCAGGATGGCTAGCTCCTCACGGTCATACCTCTCGCGTATCTTCTCAATGAATTCGTAATGGTCAAGGTGCTTGTCAAAAACGGCATTGTAGTAGTTTGAGAGCTTCTCAAAGGCCCTCATCCTCACAAAGATATAGTTTCGGAGTTTGTCCTCGGGAGAGTCAACCTCCCTGATCGCCGTGGTGAGCTGAAAACGAAGCTGGTTTGCCTCGTACTTTACAACAGCCTCAAAAATCTCCTCCTTGCTGCCAAAATAATAATAGATGGAGCTTTTCCCTTTTTTCAAAACCCTGGATATCTCGTCCATCGTGGTGTTCTTGAAACCGTGATGACTAAATATCCTGCTGGCTGTAAGAACAATCTTTAACCTGTATTCCTCCTTGTTTACCATAACAATCGCTCCCGGCAAAGATAATACGTTGCTATAAAATAAATGGAATAGTCGGCCTGAAAATTCGAAAAACATACGGATTTATGTTCAGGATAAAATAAGAGTTGTTAAACATAATTTTATGAGGTCAATTATTTATAATTTTAGCGAACTTTTTTAAAGACGAACTTCAGGTAATGAAGGTTGGGGAGAGACACTTCAGAAGCATCTGGCCGGATGAACAGGATCAGAAAATCATATGGATCATTGACCAGCGTAAACTGCCATTTTCTTTTGAGTTTCTGGCGCTGACAAGCGTCACGGAGGTCTGCGCGGCCATCAGCGGCATGGCCGTCCGGGGAGCTCCTCTTATTGGAGTCACGGCAGCCTGGGGAATATACCTCTCTCTTCTTGAACACAGGACATCTGAAGAAATGCTGTCATACGTTCATCACGATGCTGACATGCTGAAAGCCACACGTCCCACCGCCGTTAACCTGGCCTGGGCTGTTGACTTTATGATGGACCGTATTTGCGAAGACCCGTCTCCGGAGGCTGTAAGGAAGGCTGTAGTATCTCTTGCAGACAGCGAGGTTGAGAGCTGCCGTCGCACCGGGCAGAATGGCCTTCCACTGATTGAAGAAGCAAGCAGCAGGAAGGGTGGCGCACCCGTTAATATCCTTACTCACTGCAATGCCGGCTGGCTGGCATGTGTTGATTACGGCACCGCCCTGGCACCGGTTTACCTGGCGCACGACAGGGGAATAAAAGTCCATGTGTGGGTCGACGAAACACGTCCGCGTAACCAGGGCAGCAGGCTCACCGCCTGGGAGCTCTCGAATCATGGAGTCCCCTGTACTCTTATTACCGATAATGCCGGCGGACACCTGATGCAAAAAGGGATGGTGGATATGGTTATTGTGGGATGCGACCGTGCTACCGCCGGTGGAGATGTGGCAAACAAAATAGGCACTTACCTGAAGGCCCTGGCGGCATATGACAATAATATACCATTCTATTCTGCGTTTCCTGTTTCATCAATAGATCTGTCCATGAACTATATGGATGACATTCCTGTTGAAGAGAGAGACGCTGATGAAGTAAGAATAATGGAGGGCATTCCGGCAGACGTTAAGAATGAAGCGACGGCAGACGGTCAGCCGACCTCAGTATATATATGCCGGAATGATACCCCTGTATCCAATTTTGGCTTTGACATCACCCCTGCCAGATTGCTGACAGGACTTATTACAGACCGCGGCATATGCCGGGCTGACAGAAAATCAATAATAAAAATGTTATCGTAATTATATGGAAGGCTTTGTAAAATTCAACTGCTACTGGAGCCAGTCGGGCCCCGTAATAACGGACGAGCAGTATGAGATAATCAATCACTGGAGGGATATACTTTTCAATCTTGATCTTGTAGGAGCATTTGAGAATGGTGTCGGCTTCGGAAATATCAGCATTCGCATTGGCACTACCTCTCAGTTCATCATAACAGGTTCTTCAACGGGAGATATTCCCGAGCTGGAGCCGGGACATTATGTAAAGGTATCGTCATATAACATGGAAGATAATGCCGTCATGTGCAGCGGACCGCTGAAAGCCTCGTCAGAGTCGCTTACCCATGCGGCTATATATATGGCTGACCCGGGCACCCACGCTGTCATCCATGTGCATTCTGTAAAACTCTGGGAAGAGCTGATGAACAAGGTGCCCACCACGGATCCTCAGTTCGAGTACGGCACTACGGGGATGGCGCAGGAGATGATCCGCATCTTCGGATCTTCTGAGGTGTATGAAAAGCGGATAATCGTCATGGCAGGTGATCGCGGGGGGCTGATCACCTTTGGCAATGACCTTGATGAGGCGGCGGGGGTGCTGTTCGGTTATATAAACCGATAGTGGCGTGACATGTGGAGACGTTGAGTACAATGACTTTACGTGGGATCAAAAAACAACGCCGTTATCTTTTTGGTGATTTTTGTTTTTTTAATTATTATTGCACCCTGATTAACCGGGCCCATAGCTCAGCTGGTCCCGTTCCGCCCTCAGGCGGAACGAGGATCCTCGAAAATAAGACAAAATTTCTGTGAAATTTTGTAATTTTCGGGATTAGCAGCATCCCGACCAATGGTCGGGAGGGTCGCCGTTAAACAGAAGTTTTTCCGGGCCCATAGCTCAGCTGGTTAGCAGCACCTGACTCATAATCAGGGGGTCGCTGGTTCGAGCCCAGCTGGGCCCACAAAACAAAGAGCCGTACATAGTGTGGCTCTTTTATTTTTTATTGTTACAGATGGACGAGAAGTTGACGATCCGCCAGACAGCGGAGAGGAAATCCCGACATTTTGAATGTAATGAGAAATCGTTGGGAAGCCCAGTGCCGTCACGTTTTACGTGACGAGCATCCTCGTTCTGCCAAAGCAGAACGGGACAAGGCCAACCTTGGCTTTTAGGCTTCGAATGGTTAAGTCCACTCAATTTAACAAAAGGGCTTAATATGGTTCTGACATGAACTTTTTAAATCAGAAAGAGATTGCAAAATATTATTTTAAACTGTCAAGAGGGATCTTTACAAGGAATTTAGATCCTGCATCAGGCTGGCTCCTAACCTCAATACTGCCATGGTTAAGGTCAACAACTTTCTTCATTATCGACAGGCCAAGTCCGGAACCGGAAAGATTTTTTGTTTTATCTGTCTTTATTCTGGTAAACTCTTTGAACAGCATCGATTGCTCTATATCAGACATTCCTATTCCGGTATCCTCGACTTCCATGTTGAGATTCGTTTCGTCACTGCTTATAGTGATCTTCACTTTTCCCGACTCGCGGTTATACTTAACAGCATTCGAAAGAAGATTATTGAGAATAATCTCAAATTCGCCGGAATCGGCTTTCACTTTCAGCTGTTCCGGGAATTTTGAAATGATCTTAATGTTCTTTTGTATTGCCACCGGGTATATAGAGTCAACTGCCAGTTTTGCTACTTCAACAATATCAACTTCAGTGATTATACGGTTCTTTTTGCCGGATTCGATACGGGTAAAGTCAAGCATATCCATAATCAGTCCTCGCATAGAATCCAGGCGAGTCAGTGATCTGTCAATCATTTTCTCATAGGCAGCTATATCGTCCCCGGCCTGCCTGTCTTTCATTATCCTCAGGTACCCTTCAACAGCATTGATAGGCGATTTTAACTCATGAGACAGAACCGACAGAAACTTGAACCGTACCTGCTTTGCCGCTTCTTTCATTTTGCGGGTCATCCTCTTCAGAAAAAGCTGCTTGGTGATACTTTCAACCGCTGATTTCAAATCCTGCGAAGTGAAGGGTTTCGGTATAAAATTATAAGCCCCGTTATTTGTTGCTCTTAATGCCAGATCTATTGATGCATAGGAGGTTATCATCATTACTGCACAGTCAATCGAGTTACGGTTTATATACTCCAGGACCTCTATTCCCTCAATTCCGGGGAGTTTGTTGTCGAGCAATACAATATCAATCTTCTTTGAATCGAGTATTGATATTGCCTCTTCCCCTGATTCAGCATCAGTGATAAAAAAGTTAAAGTCATCGTCAAAAAAAGGAAAGCTTACTGAATAATCTCTCAGCGATCTGTGTATTCCTGTTCTTATCCCCGGTTCGTCGTCTACAATAAGAAGATTTAGTGTTTCCATAATAAGATATTAAGGTCGGTATTTAACTCTGTGTTCGCATTATAAACCATAAAAGGCTATAGTCTTAACAGCTTGTTTATTTCACGACGCAGCTGGTCAGGTCTTATTCCCTTGGCAATATATTTGTCGGCTTTAATCCAGCTGTTTTCCGATCCGCTTTCCGATTCAAAATTAATCCCGGTAACCGATGTGGCAGATGTTATAATCATTATCGGCACCTCAGGATATAATTTTTTCATTTTGTATGAGAGAATAAACCCGCTGTCGTCATTATTCATCATTAGATCGAATATTGCCAGGTCAGGTTTCTGAAATTTCATAGCTCCCATGCAATCGTCTTCATTAATTGCCGTAACAGCTCTGAAGCCGAAGCTCTCAACATGGAATTTCATCTGTTCAAGATAGTCGGTATCGTCATCAGCAATCAATATTGTTTTGGTGTTATTATTTATCATCTTCGTTGATTTTATTAAAATTCTATTCTGTAAATAATTGTCTTTTATTGACCAAGATTTAGAGGGATTGTAATTATGACTATTGTTCCGGTTGCTCCTTTCGCCTTGTTGCTGTTTGAAACAACGCTTATTTTCCCTTTATGCATCTTTACTATTCCATACGCCAGGGGCAGTCCTAGTCCGGTTCCCTTACCCGGTTCTTTAGTCGTGAAGAATGGTGTGAATATTTTTTTCCTGTTTTCCTCTGAAATACCAGGACCTGTATCTGAAATGCTCAGTTCAATATCATTGTCTTTCTGTTCCACTCTTATTGTCAATGTTCCGCCTTCATCCATAGCTTCTATTGCATTTTTGTACAGATTGGTCAGCGCTTGCATCATCTGGTCAGGATCAATCTTCATTAACCGGGATTTCAGGTCATGTTCAAAAACCAGAGAAATGTTATCGGGAAGAATCAGTGATTTGAAACTATGGCCTATGAAATTAACAATATCGTACTCCTCAAGCTTAACCTGATTCTTCCTTGCAAAATTCAGCAGTCCTCCGACAATTTTTTTACACTTTTCCGCCTGTTCGTCTATTATGAAAATATCTTCATATACAGCGCTTCCCCTGTCAAGCTCCTCCTTAAGTATGCTGCTATAAAGAGATATTATTCCCAAAGGATTATTCAGCTCATGAGCAATCCCGGCAGATACCTGGCCCATACTTGCCAGTTTCTCCGACTGCTTCAGCGCCTGGCGGGTGTCGGCCAGCTTCCTGTTTGATAAATTCAGTGCTTTCACTGACTCATGGAGCTTTTCTATTGCATAGGGAAGGCACATTTCTGTATCCGCCAGCCCTTCCGCCACAGCCCTGGCGTGGTCGCGGCAAATCTCATACCCGCATGCTCCGCAGTTAAGCATATCGGAAGGGGTTGTGCGACCCATGGATATCAGCACCTTTTCAACATCATCGGGTGAGGGCTCGTTCAACAGGGTATCACATGCCAGGAACCTTCTGCTCAGGTCAATATCCGAATATTGATTTATTTCTTCTTCCCAGTTATTATTCAGTGATCTCATTTTAGATGCAACATATTCACTGATTTTTTTCCTCTTTATAAACTGCCCACCTTTTCTTGTCATACCCGGCCCCTGTATACATCCGTCACAACACAGCAATTCAAGATGCTGGTCCTTTAGAATTCCTTCTTCAAAGTTCCTGATTGCTTCCATGAAGAAGGATTTTCCTTCTGCAGGTACGACTTCCCCTTTTCCAAGTCCTTCTGTTCTGTTTATTGATTGCAACAGCCCGTGATTAACCGGATAAACCGCCCCTTTCCCGGAGTGCGGACCATCGAATGATGATGCCTCAGCATTATCCGGGGTAATGCCATGCTCGGCAAACAACTCTCTCAGCTCGGTGAAAGTAAGCACTTCGGAAAATGATTCTGATTCTGTTTTTTTAGCAATACATGGACCTATGAAAACCATCTCAGTATCTGCCCCGTATTTTTTCTTTACAACCTCTGCTATAGCCATTGCGGGCGAAGCAACCGGCGCCAGGAATTCTATCAGATCGGGATGATAATGCTCAATATAATTCACCACTGCCGGACAATCAGAAGTTATCGTTGGCTTTGAGCCGCTGTCGTTAAATATTTTACTGTACTCTTTTGATATAAGATCCGCCCCAAAGGAAACTTCAACAACCCGATCGAATCCAAGATTCCTGATCATTCCGATCAGTATCCGGTAGTCATCAATTTCCAGGAACTCCGCAGGAAAACTCGGAGCAAGGCATGCAACAGTTGTTGCTCCGGATCTGAGCAAAGAGATAACTCCTTTCCCTGATTGCCTGTATATCTTGGCATTCTGACTGCAAACCTTGACACAATTTCCACATGCAATGCATCTCTCAGGGATAACCTCAGCCTGGCCATTAATTATACTGATGGCTTTTACCGGGCATTCTCTTACACAGGTATAACAAACCTTGCAAAGGTTTTTAACCGTAAATACAATTGGATTTTCTCTGGTAAAAGCAGCCATGCTGATTAGATTTTAGTATAAACAACTATTTAATAACAATCCTTTTTTTATACCGGGTATGTAGCAGTTCATGTGACTTCTTGCCAAGGGGCTCTCCCAGGAACTCTTTATAAAGAAGGATCAGGTCGGGATTTTTATGAGACACTTTTATAGATTCAGTATCATCAATCCTGTATAATGACCGGGCTCTCTCCTTAAGGACGTTTTCATTAAGATTTATTGGTTGTCCGCCCCCGCCGACACATCCGCCGGGACAGGCCATTACTTCGATAAAATGTATGTCTTTCCTGCCGGCTTTTATCTGATCAAGAAGCTTTCTGGCGTTTGCCAGTCCGCTTACCACAGCCACTCCTATGTCAAGATCTCCAATCTTAATCCTGGTCTCCTTATGTTCCTTCAGTCCTCTTATCTCAGGAATCTTGAAGTTGACAACCTCCCGTCCGGTAAGAATATAAAAAGCTGTTCTGACAGCGGCTTCTGCTACCCCTCCTGTATTTCCGAAAAGCTTGCCTGCTGAAGTTCTTATTCCCATCGGCGTGTCTGCGGTTTCAGGTTCGATCTCATGCATATTTATCCCAAAAAGTCTGATAAATTTCACAAACTCCCTTGTTGTTATAACGGCATCCACATCGCTTATTCCCTTCCGTGTCATCTCCTCCCTCTGTGCTTCAAACTTCTTGGCAGTGCATGGCATGATTGATACCGAATAAATATTTTCCCTGTTTAATCCCTGCTGGTCGGCAAAATAACTTTTAATTATTGCCCCTGCCATCTGCTGGGGAGATTTGCATGTTGAAAGGTTTGGTAGCAGTTCCGGCATAAATTCCTCCGCATATTTTACCCATCCGGGGCAGCAACTGGTAATTAAAGGCAGATTTTTGTTCTCTTTTATCCTGTTTATCAGTTCGTTCGACTCTTCAACAATTGTCAGGTCGGCTGCAAAAGAAGTGTCGAAAACATAATCAAATCCTATCTTCCTGAGTGCCGCATTCATAATACCGGAAATGTCTTTTCCCGGTTTCATGCCCAGTTCTTCAGCTATAGAAACAGATATTGAAGGGGCATACTGCACTGCCACGATCTTGTCAGGATCTGCCAGGACCTGTTTTATCTCGGAAAAATGATTTTTCTCAGTAAGAGCTCCTGTCGGGCAAACCATAATACACTGACCACAGTTAACACAGCTCGAGGTATTCATCCCCTTGTCAAAGGCGGTTGCTACAACAGCTTTACTTCCGCGCCCGTTAAAATCGATGCATGCAACACCCATTATTTCATCACATACCCTGATACACCTGCCGCAAAGGATGCATTTTGCCGGATCCCTGACAATACTTGCACTTGAAGTATCAAGAGGAAGTTTATTCTTTCTGCCCGGTATCCTTTTTTCTGTTATACAGAGCTCTTCCGACAACCCCTGAAGCTCACAGTTTCCGTTCCTGACACAATAAAGACAATCATCAGGGTGGTTCGATAAAAGTAGTTCAACAATAACTTTCCTGGCTTCGGTTACCCTGGTGGAATGAGTAAGGATTTCCATTCCATCCTCAACCGCAGATGAACAGGAAGTTATAAGCCTGTTGCTCTTTTTGTTCTCCACCACACACATTCGGCAGCTTCCCGTAGGAACCATCTTTTTCAGGTGACAGAGCGTAGGTACTTTTATACCATGCCTGTTTAATACATCAAGAACGGTCTCTCCTTTTTTTGCTTTAATATCTTTCCCGTTAACATTTATGGTAATACTCATATTTTTAATATTTCGCGGATTTCAGAAATTCATTATACTATTTTCACAGCGTCGAACTTGCATGCCAATTCGCAGCTTCCGCAGGAGATACATTTCTCTTCAATAATAAAATGCGGTGATTTCCTTGAGCCAATTATTGCATTGACCGGACATTTTTTTAAGCATAATGAGCATCCGGTACATTTTTCAACATCAATGGAAAAAGTGCGCAGGGAAGTACACACTCCTGCACGACATACTCTTTCAAAAATATGCTCTTCGTACTCTTCCCTGAACCATTTAAGAGTGCTCAATACCGCGTTGGGGGCTGACTGGCCCAGACCGCAAAGGGATGTCTCTTTTATTACGGCTCCCAATTTTTCCATTTGCGCGACACCTTTAAATCTCCTGAGTGCATCGTGTGAGCTGCCATTTGAAGGTTTCTGGGTTATGTCTTCAAGTATCTCGAGCATTCTCCTTGTTCCTTCGCGACAGGGAATACATTTGCCACAGCTCTCGCGCTGGATGAAATCCATAAAAAACCGGGCTACATCCACCATACAGGTATCCTCATCCATGACA